>JACCDN011232958.1_pt1 | contig 69578 bp, 60 predicted proteins | sample 7441691 | NCBI WGS metagenome assembly JACCDN01 (sample SAMN15323439, study PRJNA562643) | freshwater metagenome | isolation source: river surface water | place: USA:Blue River Watershed | collected 2017-08-16
AATCACGTGAAAATAGGAGGGAATGATTGTTGCCGTTCACACTCCTGAGGTGCTCGAAGGACGAGACGGCGCCTTCTGGCGCCTCCTCAGTGCGAACGGCTGCTTTTAATTCGTGGGGATGTATCAGATCCCGAGGGTAACGAGGGATCTTGTGCCAGTGGCACATACCGACTAATAACACCGTGCAACTGTCACGAGATCGCTCCATCGCGTTGTGATGTTCGGGATGACGGAGGTGGTGCGTTGCGGTGTTCGGGATGATAAGAAGAGTAGGATATTGCTAAACATATTTATTTTTAGCTGACGCAAGCGCGAGAGGCTGAGCATCTTTGGGCTTGACCAATAAAATATAGCGATGAATCGCTTGGTTTTGGTGCATGGCGGTGGCATCTACTTTACGCCATTGCCAATGGGTTAACTCGGTGCTTAACACTAAGGGTGCCGGTAAAATATCACGCGATAACTGCTGCCCGTAACTCAGCCATTGTTTATTGGGTGTGTAACCGTAGTTGACCGTGCCTATCCACAACGGGATGTTGCGTTTCTGCAAACGTTGGTAATTATTCCACAAGCGTATCACTAACCAATTTTGCGGCAAGGTAGGCAATTTAGCTTTTACCAAAACTAAGGCGGGAGTCTGACGTAAGTGACGTGGCTCGAACAAGGGCTGCGTGACATTGCGTTCTGCATTTAATCCCAGCCGTGTCAGTGAACTCATCAATGTAGACGGTAAAGGCTCTTGCCAACCACTGCGTAACAGATCTTGCTTAATGCTTTCTAGGGGTGCGGCCCATTGTAGGTTGAATATCTCCACGGGCCTACCAATGCGGTTTAAACGCAAGGGCACGGTACTCAGATTTTGTTGCCACCAGGCATCGTCATCGATTTGCTTTTCGACATAGGAGAAATGGTATCTGTGCAAATAACGCGGGTAATGCGTGGCAAAGTAAGCGGCATAGCTGAGCACTAAGCCTAGCCAAAATACCGCGTACAGATGCGGTGCAATGGGATCCTTGGGATGGTAACGCCAAGAAAAGATGAGCACGGTTAATACGCTGGCGGCCAACAAGACCGATCCAATGACATCACTGAGCCAATGCACACCGAGGTACAACCGAGAAAACGACACTAACGCAATTAAGATACCCGCAACGGTGTAATAACGCAGGCGTTGACTGGGTTGTTGATAGGCGAGCATAACACTGAGAAAACCAAACAACACGATACTCAAACAGGTATGTCCGCTAGGGAATGAATAACCCCGCAATAGCACTCCCAGATGGGGACGGTCCGTATGTAGACCTTGTTTCAGTAATTCCACTAACACACAGGTACCGCAGGTGGCAAGCAACCAGTAGATGGCATTTATCCAGCAACGACGCCAACACAAGTAAACAAACACCACGCAGGCCATACCGAGGATAACACGCACTTCACCCGCCATCGTGATCAGAATAAACAGCGTCTCTAGGCGGTCATAATATAAATTATGCAGCACATGCCACACAGGAAGATTAAGGTAAGTAATCCAGCCGTGGTGCGACGCGCTGTAACCTGCACAAACCAATAGGACTGTGTATAAAACAAATAAGCTGATTAAGGTAAGTTGATGGTGCGGGTTAAGTGAGGCATCGTGATTGGTTAAGTAACGTTGCCAATACACACGGTATCGACTCTGTTCCAACGTACTGTGCAAGCGAGCGATGGCATACCACCACAACCCCACCACGGCACAGCACAGTCTGCGCAGCAGCCAACCGATACAGCACAGTACGCACAACACTACCATAGTCCATAACATAAAGCGCATCGCGACTTTAGGTGGTAACGCTTGTGATGCTGCACCGAGAAGGAAGCCGGGAAGCAAATAAACCGGTGCCCAGCAACAAGCGGAACTCACGTTAAGCACAGCATAACGTTTCACGTTAAAGCGCATCATGCCGGCGATGGCAGGCACGAACGCGCGAATCGGGCCTAAAAAGCGACCTAAGAAAATGCTCTTACCGCCGTGTTGTTTGAAAAACGTTTCGCTTTTTTGTAGCAAATAAGGATAACGACGGAACAACCACGTATCACGCAGTTTATCGTGGTAATAATAGCCGGCAAAAAAACTCAGTCCGTCGCCCACGATGGCACCTAACACAGCCCACAAAATCGTGCTCAACAACGGAATAACGCTAAGACCAATTAAACCACCTATGGCCGTCATCAAGACCGAGCCAGGAACCAGACTACCGATGACAGCCAAAGACTCTAGCAACGCGATGGTAAATACCACTGCCCCAGTATGGTGCGGATGCAACTGCAACCAATCGATGAAAGGTTGTATGTTGAAGTGCATCATCATGCTTACATGACCATCTCACCAGCCGCTTGCCTATCTGCATGATAGGAGGAGCGTACTAGCGGTCCGCTGGCAACATTGCTAAAACCCAAGGTCTTGGCAATCTGTGCCAGTTCAGCGAATTCATCGGGATGGGCGTAGCGGTGCACGGGAAGGTGATAACGACTGGGCTGCAAGTACTGCCCTAAGGTCACCATATCCACATCATGGGCGCGCAAATCATGTAGCAATGCAATGATTTCTTCTTTGGTTTCACCCAAACCTAACATAGCACCGGACTTAGTCAATAACTGCGGATATAGGCTTTTAAATGTTTTTAATACCTGTAACGACCACGCATAATCAGAGCCTGGGCGAGCTTGCGCGTACAAACGTGACACGGTCTCTATGTTGTGATTAAACACATCGGGCAATGCCGTGCGAAATGCCGTCATGGCTTTTTCCAGGCGTTGACCACCCCGAAAATCCGGGACTAACACTTCTATTTTGGTACGTGGTGATAACTGACGTGCGGCGGTAATGCATTCTGCAAAGTGGTTAGCACCACCATCGCGTAAATCATCGCGATCCACCGAGGTAATCACCACATAGGAAAGACCCATTTGTGCAATGGTTTGCGCCAATCGCTGCGGTTCTTGCGCGTCTAGGGGAGCGGGCTTGCCGTGTGCGACATCACAAAAACTACAGCGGCGGGTGCAGACGTCACCCATGATCATGAAGGTAGCGGTACCTTGGCTGAAACACTCCGGCAGATTAGGGCAAGAGGCTTCTTCGCAGACCGTCACTAAGGCCTTGTCACGCAACATGTCTTTTACTTTATTGACTTGGATGGCATTGCTTGGCAACTTGACCCGAATCCACTCCGGCTTGGGTAAGCGTGTGGTACTTTCCTCGATTTTAATGGGAATTCTGGCTAATTTCTCTTTGCCTTTGAGTTTTTCTGGACGTGATAGCTCTTTAGACATCTTATTCTCACTGTCATTTGCGAGCGCTTAGTATATACTTTTAGTCTTTCTATTGGCGACTTTTTTCCGTTTCTTTTTGCACGATTAACCAAAGATCCCGCACCACGTCGGGTTGTATGAATTAATGTTAAAAAAGGGGGACACCGAGGGTGGATACTAGGTTGTGTACGATTCGTGACTTTCTGCGTTATGCCATGACGGAGTTCGCCAAGGCCCAGGTGTGCTTTGGGCACGGGACCGATAACGCCTGGGACGAGGCAATCGCCTTGATTCTACCTAGCCTGCATTTACCGCTGGATATGCCGCCCACGCTGTTGGACGCGCACTTAACTGCGACAGAGTGTGCCTTGCTGTACGACGTATTAGAGCGGCGTATCGTACAACGCATACCGACAGCTTATATCACGCAACAAGCATGGTTCGCTGAGTTGTCATTTTATGTCGACCCACGGGTGTTGATCCCGCGTTCACCGTTGGCAGAAATCATAGAACAAGAATTTGCGCCGTGGATAGCGCCCGAGCGCGTCGAAAAAGTTTTGGATTTATGTACCGGTAGCGGCAGTTTAGCCATTGTCACCGCATTGACTTTCCCCGACAGTCAGGTGTGCGCGGTGGATATTGATACGGATGCTTTGTGTGTCGCGACCATCAACGTAGAGAAGCACAACGTCGCCGATCAAGTAAGTTTATTGCAGAGTGATGTGTTTAGCGCGGTACGTGGCACTTACGATGTTATCATCAGCAATCCACCGTATGTCAGCGCGCAAGAGTATGCGACATTACCACCGGAATACCATCACGAACCCGCTGTCGCGTTAACCACAGCGGACGATGGCTTGGCCGTCGTAGCCACCCTATTGGCACGTGCGGCGGAATACCTAACACCGCATGGCATCCTTTTGGTGGAAGTGGGCAACAGCGAAGAAACCGTGCGTGAGCGCTATGCGCATTTACCGTTTATTTGGCTCAGCTTCACGCGCGGTGGCGGCGGTGTTTTTCTGCTAACCGCAGAAGCGTTGCGTGCGGCCAGTGTACACTGATTACGAAGAGAGGATATGAGAATGACGAGCAAGCAATTTCACGTTGCCGTATTTGGCGCGACCGGCGCCGTCGGCGAAGCCCTATTAGATATTTTATTGACACATCACTTCCCCATAGAGAAGTTATATTTACTGGCAAGTGCACGCTCGGCAGGCGATGTGGTAGACGTGGGCCGACACGCCTATGAAGTACTGGATGCCGCTCTCTTTGATTTTAGTCAAGTCGATATTGCGCTGTTTGCCGTGGGTAACGCAGTAGCCGCCGAATATGCGCCTAAAGCAGCGGCTGCCGGATGCATCGTTATCGATAACAGTTCACACTTTCGTTATGATCCGGACGTGCCTTTAGTGGTACCCGAAGTCAACGCGCATGCCTTGGCTGACTTTAGAGCGCGCAACATCATTGCCAATCCTAACTGTTCCACGATCCAATTGGTAGTCGCGTTAAAACCGATTTATGATGCGGTAGGTATTACACGCATTAACGTTGCTACCTACCAGGCGGTGTCAGGCAGTGGTAAAGCGGGCATAAACGAGTTAGTCAAACAAACCAGTCAATTGCTCAATGCACAAAGTATCACGCCCAAAACCTATCCGGTGCAAATTGCCTTCAATGTGTTGCCGCATATCGACGTGTTTGAAGACAATGGCTATACCCGTGAAGAAATGAAAATTGTGCGGGAAACCCGTAAGATTTTAGGTGATGATGCCATTGAAATTAATCCCACCGCCGTGCGTGTCCCCGTGTTCTTCGGCCACAGTGAAGCCGTACATCTAGAAACACGCGATAAAATCACCGCCGAACAAGCGCGACAGTTGTTACGCCAAGCACCCGGTGTCATCGTGCTGGATGATCCCGAAATCGGTAGCTACCCTACGCCGGTATTACAAGGCACTGGCGAAGACGCCGTGTACGTGGGCCGTATTCGTGAGGATATTTCACATTCGTGTGGTTTAAATTTATGGGTGGTAGCGGATAATGTGCGTAAGGGTGCCGCATTGAATGCGGTACAAATCGCGCAGTGCCTCATCAGCGATTACTTATAGTTAACGGACACACCACGCAAGAGATCCAATGCGGGGGTGGCTTGCAGTTTTTGTTGGCGTTGAGCGATAACGAGGGTGGCAATACAATTACCCAACATATTAGTCAGCGCGCGGCCCTCCGACATAAAGCGATCGACGCCTAAAATCAATACGATACTCTCGGCTGGGATGTGGCCGATCAGACTGAGACTTGCCGCCAAAATAATAAAACCACTGCCGGTAATACCGGCAGCGCCTTTGGACGTGATCAGCATGACACCCAACAAACTCAATTGTTGCCACACGGTTAAATCAATATGCAAAGCTTGGGCGATGAATAAAGCCGCTAAGGTCAAGTAGATGCAGGTACCGTCTAAATTAAACGAATACCCCAGGGGTAACACCAAACTGACGACGCTACGATCGCAACCCAAATTTTCCAGTTTAGTCATTAAATTGGGTAACACGGACTCGGAAGAGGAAGTGCCTAAGACAATAAACAACTCATCTTTAACGTAATAAATCAAACGAAAAATAGAGATGCCGCTATACCAGCGCAGTAACACACCTAACCCCAATAAAATAAATAATGTACAGGTGAGATAAAAACACAGTAATAAAAATAACAACGGTAATAAACTCTGTATGCCGTATTGTCCGATGGTAAATGCCATCGCTGCAAAAGCGCCCAGCGGAGCAAAACGTACAACCAACGCAATAATTTTGAAAAACACTTCGGTGAGTAGGTTAATACCCTCAATGATAGAATCGGCTTTGTGACCCAGTTGCAATAATGCAATAGAAAATAAAAAGGCGACGATCAACACTTGCAGAATATCGCCATCAACAAATGCACTGATAAAGGTCGTAGGAATAAGATGTAACACAAAATGTGATAGCGATAATGCCTGACTCGATGTGCCGGTGTATTGCTGGACTTCGCTGAGATCAAAGTCAGTCGTGCGTAACGTAAGGCCTGCGCCGGGAGTCAACACATTCGCCACAGCCAATCCGATGACAAGCGCAATAGCAGTCATCACAATGAAATAACACAATGCCGTACCACCAATCTTGCCGATGCTACTTAGATTGCCCGCACGCGTGATGCCAGACACCAACGACAAAAAAATAATTGGAGTGATTAACATTTTGATTGCGTTGACGAACAAAAATGACAATGGTTTTAAGCTACTGCCAACAGCTGGCCACAGGTGCCCTAATAACACACCTAACGCGACGCCTAGCAGCACTTGTACATAAAGCGGAGGTAATATTTTCATGCACGTATCATCAGGCAAACACACCGCGCTGTCAACCCATCTCCGCGTTCACTCTGAAGAGATGAGCAGCATCTCGAAGAACGCTGTCTTAAATAGTTCGACATTATATACCCATTACACTACAAAATGCGATTTTGCATTTTGCAGTGTTCTTTACGCGATGGGGTTTCCAAAGGGGGCGACTCGCGCTTCTCGCCTTGGGGACCGTGCACACATACTTTGTGCCTGTCATCGAAACAGAATATACCGCGCGATTTACCCATCAAAGTTCGCATCTTGAAGGGCTAGCGGTATATTCACTATTCGTTGGAATAATCTATGTTGTTGGTAATTCCCTTGTCGCTGTGTTGCGTATGATGTACAGTGCAATCTAGCCTTTCATTTAACGTTGAGGATATTGCTATGAATACACAATCAAAGTTAGTACGTGGTTGTTTGCTCGGACTACTTACGATTTCCGTGGCTTCCTGCGCATCATTCAATATGAAAACCACTGAACAACCGAAACCAGGTTTCGCTAACAGTATTGATATACCGTTACCACAAACAGCAAAAATTGACATGAACAAAACAACGGTCATGGGTGGTGGTAACACGTGGACAGGACACTTAGTCTATAACACCCGTAAAACACAGCCCCAAGTTATCGATTTTGTAACATCGCAAATGCAGAATGCAGCTTGGACAAAAATCAGTGAATTACGCAGTAAAGAGACGGTTATTAATTTTGTAAAAGGTAAGCGTGTGGCGACGGTGAGAATAATGCCAGAAAACCACTACATTTACACGGACACATCCGTTTCTATCGACATGGTTAATTCAAATTTACGTGTTGATAACGCCGATGCGATGATAACTGAAGGTCGTATTGCGGCATAATCTCCTTCATCCCGAATGTAACGCAATGTTGCGTTACATTCGGGATAAAACTGATGATCGTGACGGCTCAACAATCCGCCCGCAAGCGAAATGAGTTCTTTCTTTTAATCCACCGTTTCTACCTTGATAAACAGGTCCCCGCGCGTGATATCTTTGGATTTAGTGGACCACGTAACCGCGGTGCCCACATCTCGCGTCCCACGCAAAGAGACCCACTGATTCAATGGAATAACCAACGTGGTTTGCATATCCGACCCATTCGTCGCTTGGCTGTTATCACGTGACAGCTGTTGTGCTTGTTGGCGTAAAATCAACTTCACGTGTTCATCTGCCATCAGTAACGGCTTGACATAAAATCCTGTACGCAATTTTTTATGACTCATTTCCACCTGTGCTGCAGACAGAGAAGACGTGGGAGATGACGACGCATCAATCTTCTCCGCCGGTGTCGCCATACTATTAGCCGACAAATTCATCACTCCCATACGATCAACGATGCGCACTTCTCGTGTTGTGCCAACGAAACCCTCTTCACCGTCAAGCGTACGCAACTGTTGTATTGACTCCGGTTGCTGTTGTTTCGCGCTGGTGGTAATCACTTGCTGTCCGTCATCTGCCGGTGGATAACCATAACTAAGGCTGATCAGCAATGCTTGCGGCGGACGTTCTAATTCATCCAACACATTTTGCACTTGCGTTAAGTTTTGTCGCGTGGTTTTAATGATCAATGTATTTTGTGAACCCGTGACTACGCCCTCGGCAACCAACAGGGGTTTGATCAGGGGTATCACTTGTTCGGCCGTATGCAGATGCAACCGCACCACTTTCACTTGCAAGTCGGCTGCCATACCGCAACGGGCATACAGACCTAGCCAACACAGTAGCACGTAACCCACTAATTTAATTGTTTGCATAGCACTCCCCCTGGTGATGCCAACACACACCACACGCTCCTAAACTATTTCTAAAGTATAGCCGATGGTAGCTATTTGGCACCTTGCTGACTATACCGCTAGCGGTATAGTTACGCGCCGTCGGTATGCCCACGCGTAGCAAAACCGTAACGCAAGGCTGGGGAAAGGTAAGAACTCGCTGCAACCGGGCTATTCGTATCGACTGTGGCAATTTGTTCCGGCTTTGGTAAAAATGGGTGATCTAACGCCTCCGCTTCTTCCAATTGATTGCGTAATTCGGCGCATTTCTCCAACATGTGATTAGCCACCTCCTGCAGATGCACGCGGTGTGTTTCTAACTCGAGGCTGACTTCTTCAGTGACTACCTCCTCCTGGAAAAGCGAATCATGTCGTAACTCACTCACGTAATGACTTAACTCCGACAATAATTGCCGCACGTGTTGATTTTCTTGGCGCAGCTCCGCACAATGTCCTCTTTGATGTTGTATTTTTTCACGCAAACGCGCGTTGGCTTCTGCTATTTCATGCTGGCGCTGCTCCAAGACTTTGGCATTTTCTTCATCGTGATGGCTACGAAATCGATGCTGCCCTGTGTGCAGCACATGCGGCATGGCTTCCATGAAATGCAGCGCCTGCGGGTGATCCACTAATTCCGCTGACGCAGATTCCACTAACACCGCCTCAGACGTCAGCGGCCAACTGGCAAGATCCAACGCTTCGTCCTCGTTCCATGCGTGTTGCGCCGCGTGCAAGAATTTCTGCCAATGGCTCAGCGTATGCGCTTGTTTTGCCGACCTAAATTCATATTTTTTTTGCAGGGTAATAACGGATTGCTCGAGTTGATTCAACAAAGGCACTGCTTGTATTTTCGATAAAGCAAAATGATCTATCTGTCGAGCAAGCAAGCGTGCGTAGTGGTACAAACGAAAATTCGTCTGCAAAAACTGCTCTTGCCAGGCACGCATGGCCTCCGCAGCTTCTACCAAAACAGAATCGACATCACCAATCGCCATCACACGCCCCGCCTACATTACTAGCAAATGAGGTGTTTGCTCGCTAAAGACTATGTCAGGTCCAATGCCTTGTCCGTGACAACCTCGTCGCCACTGTGCGACAAACGCTTTTTTATACGCTCTTCTAACGCAGGTGGATACACCACCGCACTGATCAAACGCAATTTTTCCAGTAAGCGAACAATATACCATCCGGTGTCGAACAGTTGTCCCTTATCCATACCAAAACACGCACTGCGTGGGAACGCATGGTGGTTGTTATGATAACCTTCGCCAAAACCCAAGATAGCAAACCACGTTACATTTTTGCTGCCATCACCGGTGTTATACATAGGTTTACCCATCAGATGGCCGACGGAGTTGATACACCAGGTTAAGTTATGGAATAAACAGATGCGGATTAAGCCGCCCCACAACAAGCCTTGACCGAAGCCCACGACATTGCCATACAACCACCATCCCAATAAAGCAGGCGCCAACAATGATAATAACGACCACAGCAAGTAACGATCATTAATAAAAACCAACGCCTTATCGTGCATTAAGTCACGCACCATGTTGTACTTGTGCTTATTCACGCGGTAGAAAAACCAAAGGAAATGCGAATGGGCGAACTGGGCCCACTTACCCGTAATCGGCGTTCCATCCTGTTTGATGAACGGCGAGTGAAAATCGCCTTTTTGATCAGAAAAGGCATGGTGCAAGCGATGCTCTGCCGCCCAATTGAATAAACTACCTTGCCAAGTTTGGCTGCCCGCAATCGCCAGAAACCAAGTCACGAAGCGGCTTGCCACGAATGCACGGTGGCTAAATAAACGATGGAACCCCACCGTAATACCGATCAAGCTAAACACCATAAATCCCAAAAGCAAGCCCACATCTATCCAAGACACCTGCCCTGTTACCAGCTGATAAACACCCACAGGCAATGCGAGCACCGGTACCAGTATGGTAAGCAAAATGTAAAACTTGATTTTATTATCTTGAGTCGCCATAAATTTATCCTTCACCGTAGGCCCGCTACACGATACTCATATGGGCATACCTGCACGAAAATACAAGCCCTTCCTGCCCACAAAAGACCAGGGGCAATAATGAGTAGCAACGCACACCGTAGCCTACTCTCATATCACCGCAGGCTAGCATCATACGCCGAAGTCCAACTTTACGCAAAAATACACCGCCGAAGAATCAGTTAGAAACAATGCATTCTGTTAATTTTTAGCCAGAATTATAGCAGGCAACCCTGTCATATCCGTTGTTCAACCGATTACACCACACGCAACCCGACTACCACCACCACCCAATGCCTGTGGCTCATCCGCAAAATTATCGCCCCCCGCATGCAGCATCAGCGCGCGCTGACGTATGTCCTCGATAGAATGTAAGCGCGGCGCTAACACCGGTACCACCGCTGTTCCATCAGCCGCTACGTAGAGCGGCGGCAAATCACCCCCATGGCCATGCGCACTGTACGGGCCTGAGTGACGTTGCACATGCTCGGGATCAAAATGCCCACCTGCCGCCATACCACTTTCGCCACACGCCGGATGCTCATGCACATGAAAACCATGTATTCCCGGTGTAAGACCATGCAACTGTGGCGTGAACAGTAAGCCATAAGGCGTTGCACTAATCAGCACCGTACCGACCGGCACGCCCAGCCCCTGTGCGCTGGTCGCATACACATATACGCTCACACTGGCCTGCGCCAATACCGTTGCGAACAACGCAGCAAAAAACCAACCCGTCACCCACCATCGCTTACCTATTCTCATCCCGTTTGTCTCCCTACTCTACCGCTGTAACTATTCAGCAAAATGCTGAATAGTTACGCTTAATTTTACGCCTCGCCCAGTAAAACTAGGCTGATGCTCAAGGGGAGAATCCCCATCGCGTAAAGAAAACACCACATTTTCAAGTAACCTCACACTATCTTTAAAATTTTCTGGATAGCGACCTATCGCTAAACTACGCTCGCCATGCTAGACACTAGCCCAAAAAAGACAACACGTCCAGCAACGCTGGACTATTAGATACGAACACTCAACCCGTTAGCTACGAGAAATAGCCTCGCCGTTACGTACAAAGTAGCGAACCAGATTTTTTCACGCAAAGCATTATGCTATACTCCGCACGTTTCCAATGTCAGATCAGTGTGCGGAGCGATGCTATGCGTTTACTTAAAATGACACTCTACCTGGCGTGCATCACCTTGGGTTTACTCGGCATCTTATGTTGGTATGCGTTCACCCAACTGCAACCGAACGCTTATAAAGACGAATGCAACACCTGGCTCAAAACGCACGTGCACCCACAATTACACATCGATGGCGACATCCGTTGGTCGACTTACCCGTGGCGCGGGCTGGAACTACACGACATCAACTTAGATAATCCCAATGGATTTGCACCTCAACATTTGCTACACGTGGGCACCCTGCAGGTCTCGGTAGACTGGTTACCGCTATTAAAAAAACAACTGCATATCAGCCAGTTACACTTAAGCAACGTAGAACTTACGCTGATGCAAACAGCCGATGGTCGTGCCAATTGGTTGGCGCTGGCAGCACATCCAATCAACGCAGCGAGCAACAAAGCTGCCACCCCAAACACACCCTACGCGTCTAAATCACGCTTTACGCTAACGTTAAACAAAATCGGTGTCAGCGACAGCCGTGTGCGCGTTTATCAGCAACAAGAATTAGCCTATACCTTGGACCAACTACAACTGCAAAGTAATGCGACCGATACTACCCGCACGCGCTTGGCGTTAACACTGCGTGGCCGCTTGCAAACACCTTATATCAAACAACCACAGCCACTGCGTATCAGCGCGCTGCTACGCACCGATCAAGCCGATCGTTTAACCTGGCAAAATATACAACTGCACAGTGAACCCATTAGCGCAACAGGAACTGTCGTGCTGCTTACCGAACAACGACCCTGGTTACAACGACTTAGCGTTCAAGGACAAGTAACGATTGCCGCATTGCGTGGCCAACAATGGCAAATTGATGGCGCTAATTTACCTATCGCTTACACGCAAGGACAATTGCACGTTTCGCCCATCACCCTGCAGTTACCAGACGGGCAGTATCGCGGTGAAGTACATGCCGATCTACGCCAGAAACCTTGGCAATTTCGCGCTACACAGCATCTTGAACAGTTACCCAGTTCCGTCTTATTCGCGCTATTGGCTGATATCAGTCGCGGATTCCGTAGCTTCAATCACGTCATGCGACACATGCCGATCGAGGGGCAATTGACAGTAGACAGCACTCTGCAAGCCAGCGGCCAAACCCGCGACAGCCTGTTGCGTAGCACACAAGGCAATGTCAAGTTTGCCTTGCAACAAGGCAAAATACAGGGATTAGACGTGTTGCTACTACTCGTTAACAGCTTAACCCAGACAGCGCCCGCATCCAGCACTGTAAGCGGTGATACGCCCTTTGCCCATCTCACCGGCACGCTACAGATTCAACACGGCATCGTGCGTAACGACGATTTGCAGTTGAATTCGGCCGTACTGCGCCTGACGGGCAAAGGCGCGATTGATTTGCCACGCGAGCAGATTAATTATGCCTTGACCGGTAATCGCCTCAAACGCGATGGCACAGTGCAAACACCGACGATCACACTGGCCTTGCAAGGCCCGTTGGCACAACCACAATTGCGCGTGGATACACAAGCCTTATTACAACAAGCCGCAGAAAAATACCAAGACAAATTGCGTATTCAAATTAAAACAAAATTGGGTAAAGATGTATTACAACTCTTACAGTTCTGAGCAAAATGCAGGCTAAACCAGTGATTATAACCGCATGAACAGGGCCTCTTCATTAGCCTCAGCATCCTCACAAATGCTGCCAGCGGAAGCGATCGCGCAACGCTTATTACCGTGGTTTAACCAGCACGGCCGTACTCAACTACCGTGGCAACAACCTAACAATCCGTATGCCGTGTGGGTTTCTGAAATCATGTTGCAACAAACCCAAGTAAACACCGTCATTCCCTTTTACACGCGCTTCATGCAACATTTCCCACGTGTGCAGGATCTCGCACAAGCAGATGAAGATCGTGTCTTAGCCTTATGGTCTGGCTTGGGTTACTACGCACGTGCACGACACTTGCATCGCGCCGCAAAAATAGTCGCGCAGGAATTGCAGGGTCATTTTCCACAAGACAGCACGGCGTTACAAACATTGCCCGGCATCGGTCGTTCTACGGCGGGAGCGATTTTAAGTATGGCATTTGGCTTGCCTGCACCCATACTCGACGGCAATGTGAAACGCGTGTTAACCCGGTTACACGCCATTACCGGTTGGACTGGCGCTACAGCCGTAGCACAACACCTGTGGCAACTCGCGACATATTACACGCCTACGCACCGCGTAGCCGATTACACGCAAGCGATCATGGACTTAGGCGCCACGGTCTGCACTCGCACGCAACCGCGTTGCACGCACTGCCCGTTACACGATATTTGTCAGGCCTACCAACAGGGCAACACGCACGTCTACCCACAAGCCAAAGTCAGTAAGCGATTACCGATAAAGGCGCAATATTTTTTAGTCTTGCACAACGCACAAGGCGAAATTTTATTAGAAAAACGGCCACCGCACGGCATCTGGGGTGGCTTGTGGTGTTTCCCCGTCTGTGACATGACAGATAGCATTGTGACGCATTGTGCGACGACTTACGGTTATGCGGTACAACGACAGACGGCACAACCGAGTTTTAAACACACCTTCAGCCACTTCCATTTAGAAATTTATCCATTGCACCTGCACGTGCAAGCACTGACATCGGCTTGTAAACCCGCGCGTTCCTGTGTATGGTTAGCACCACAACACGCGCTGCATTATGGGTTGGCAGCGCCTACCCTGAAATTACTGCGCCAATTGGGAGAACAAGCATGACACGCCAAATACACTGCGTGAAGCTGGGCGAAGAAGCGCCGAGCTTAACAGCTCCACCGTTTCCAGGGGCATTAGGTCAGCGCATTTATGCGGAAATTTCGCAACCGGCCTGGGCCATGTGGCTGGATCAACAGGTCATGCTCATCAACGAATACCGCTTGAGTCTGATCGACCCCAAGACCCGTGAATTCTTGCGCCAAGAAATGGAAAAATTTTTATTTGACCAGCAAGACACTAAACCACCGGGATTTGTGCCACAACACAGCGAGAATACTTGACTAGACGCAGCAGTATGGGTTTAATACGCTCTCTTTTATTGGCCAGATAGCTCAGTCGGTAGAGCAAGGGACTGAAAATCCCTGTGTCGGTGGTTCGATTCCACCTCTGGCCACCACACACTCACCTGTTTTTGCCTGCATTTGTGTTGCAATATCGTACGCGCCTGTTCGACAGAGAAGCCCATCGTCGTAACATCGCTGCGTAAAATCATTCAAACACTATTTGCATGCTGAATAGTTACCCTTGATTTGACGCCTACCCAGTAAAACGGGGCTTTACGGCATTTTCAGGGGGAAATCGCGATCGCGTAGAGAAAACAGCTGTTTTACCGTGTAAATGAACAACATTCTCAAGGTCGCTAAATAGGTACCATTTTTTTAAAGAAATCGCATCCGCTTGCGGGTGAGTTGTTGAGCAACTTCGCTGTGTCACTTAAGTCGCTTGGCATAATGCGATAGTGAGTATACCATGGCGACCTGTGCCGTTACGTTATCGGCAACACAGGAAATAATTTTTTTATGCCGCGCTACTTTAAAATGCGAGTTTAAGTTATTTGTTTGCGCGGTATACTCTGTTTTTATGACCGGCACAAAGTGAATTTGTGCACGGTCACCCAAGGGGAGAATCGCGATTCTCCCCTTGGGGAACCCCATCGCGTAGAGAGCACTTCAAGATGCGAATTTTGATGGGGGAGTCGCGCGGTATATTGTGTTTTTATGACCGGCACAAAATAAGTTTGTGCACGGTCACCCAAGCGGAGAATCGCGATTCTCCGCTTGGGAAACCCCATCGCATAAAGTACACTGCAAAATGCAAACACGCATTTTGAAGTGCAATGGGTATATGTCAGCATGCTTTATGAGGAAAATAATAAAATGAACGATAAGACCTATGCAAAAGACCCCAACAGAACGTAGAATACACAAAAAAATAATCATCGCCGTAGTTATCAAGCTGGGCGCATTGTGGTTATTGTGGTGGCTGTGTTTCTCACATCCTACCGACCATACTTTGCAAGCCACGCATATTGCGCAACATTTACTGCAGGAGTAAAGCATGTTAGCAGGATTAGACCCCACCCATCTCGCACGCATACAGTTTGGGTTAACTGCGTTATATCACTTTCTATTTGTGCCCCTCACGCTAGGACTATCGGTCTTGCTCGCCATCATGGAGACCACTTACGTCATGACCAAACGCGAGATTTGGCGTGAAATGTCGCGGTTTTGGGGACTGTTGTTCGGCATTAACTTCGCCATGGGTGTCGCCACCGGGATTACGCTGGAATTTCAATTCGGCACCAACTGGTCATACTACTCACATTACGTGGGCGATATCTTTGGCGTGCCGCTTGCAATAGAAGGCTTGATGGCCTTCTTTTTAGAGGCGACGTTTGTTGGCTTATTTTTCTTTGGTCGTGAGCGCCTATCAAAAATTCAATACATGACAGTCACCTGGCTGGTGGCGCTAGGCACCAATCTATCGGCTCTGTGGATTTTAATCGCCAATGCTTGGATGCAACATCCTGTGGGCGCCTATTTTGATTTTCACACCATGCGCATGGAAGTAAAAAATTTCGCGGCCGTACTCTTTAATCCCGTGGCACAGGCAAAATTCGTGCATACCATCAGCGCAGGGTACGTCACCGGCGCGATCTTCGTCTTGGCGATCAGCGCCTACTATCTATTACGCGGTCGCAACCTGGCATTCGCCAAACGCTCATTCACCGTGGCGGCGTCTTTCGGCTTAGCCTCCGCATTGTCTGTTGTCGTGCTGGGAGACGAAAGCGGTTATGTCACCAATCAAAACCAACACATGAAACTCGCTGCGATGGAAGGCATATGGCAACAAGAGCCCGCACCAGCACCGATCACGGTATTCGGTATACCGGATCAAGCCAATAGACAAACGCATTATGCAATTAAAGTTCCTTTCGTGTTAGGTTTAATTGCCACACGTTCGCTTGACAAACCCTTGCCTGGCATCGAGGAATTAGTGGCAGAAGCGCAACAAAAAATTCAGCGTGGCATACAAGCTTACACTGCACTCACCGTTTTGCGTGAACACCCAGAAGATCTTGCCGCACAAAACACCTTTGCGCGTTATCAACACGAATTGGGTTACGGACTGCTGTTAAAACGCTACACGCCGGATGTCGCGCAGGCGACACCCGCCCAAATCACGGCAGCCGCGTGGGATACGGTGCCACACGTCGCCCCGCTGTTTTGGTCGTTCCGCATCATGGTCGCGTGCGGGCTATTCTTTATCTTGTTGTTTACCCTGGCGTTTTGGTTTTCTTGCAAACGCCAGTTACACAAACGTTGGTTTCTATGGCTAGCCTTGTGCAGCCTACCACTGCCGTGGTTATCCAGTGAATTAGGTTGGTTTGTGGCAGAATACGGCAGACAACCGTGGGTAGTCGAAGGCATGTTACCTACTTTCTTAGCCGCCTCTTCTTTGTCGGTGAAAGAAGTGTTGCTTTCGTTATGCGGTTTTGTGGTGTTCTACACTGGACTGGCCATTGTCGAAATCACACTGATGATAAAATACATACGGCTAGGACCAGACGGTTTAGCGCGATAGATAAGGGAGAGAGGACAAACCCATGTTAGATTATGCGACATTACGCATCCTGTGGTGGGTGCTGTTAGGTATTGTATTGATTGGCTTTGCGGTGATGGATGGCTTCGACTTAGGTGCCATAGCACTATTGCCGTGGCTAGGCCGCAACGACACAGAAAAGCGTATCGTTATCAACACGGTGGGACCGGTGTGGGAAGGCAACCAAGTGTGGTTGGTGTTAGGTGGCGGCGTATTGTTTGCAGCATGGCCACTGGTGTATGCCACGGCGTTTTCCTGTTTGTACTTTGCGATGCTACTGGTGTTAGCGTGTTTGATCTTGCGTCCTGTGGCCTTTAAGTTTCGCAGCAAAAACACCGGCACGCGTTGGCGCAACAACTGGGATCGCGTGTTATGCCTCAGCAGCCTGTTACCCATCATTTTGTTTGGTGTTGCAGTGGGTAATGTCTTACAAGGCATTCCGTTTACCTTAGACCATGAACTACGCATCACTTACCACGGCTCGTTCTGGGCCTTACTCAATCCCTTTGCCTTGCTGTGTGGTCTGGTCAGTGCGAGTATGCTCACGCTGCACGGCGCACTCTACGTTGCGGTTAAAACCCACGACCCCATCCAGCAACGTGCCCTAGACATTGTGCCTTACGCCGGCTTACTCTGCCTGTTACTGTTCGTATTGGGTGGTTGGCAAGTCGCACACTTACCCGGCTACCTGATCTACTCCATCCCCGACACGATCAAAGCCTCGCATCCCTTACACAAGAGTGCTGGTAGCGCCACCGGTGCGTGGCTTACGCATTATAGTAGCTATCCGCTGACTTGCTTAGCCCCGCTCATCGGTTTGCTCGGCATTACCTTAGCCATACACACGCGCAAACTGTACCAAAGTAAATTAGCATTGTGTTGCAGTGGCCTAGGCATCGCCGGCATCATCAGTACCGTAGGCATCAGCATGTTTCCGTTTCTGTTACCTTCATCCAGTGATCCGTCCATGAGCCTCACCGTATGGGATGCCTCTTCCAGCCAAAAAACCTTGTTTATTATGCTGCTGGTCAGCGCGGTGTTTCTGCCTATCATCCTGCTCTACACCCGTTGGGTGTACCGCGTGATGCGCGGTAAAGTAAGCCATGACGACATTACGCAACACAGCAAAGATAAATATTGAAGGAGAACGCTATGTGGTATTTTTCCTGGATTTTAGGCACTGGACTTGCGTGTTTCTTCGCTATCCTCAATGCCATCTGGTTTGAGCTGCGTGAAACGGATAAGGAAAATTCAAATGACTCCACTCACTCTTCTCACCGTTTGCACTGAGGAGCCGCACTTACACCAATGCTTCCAATTTAGCAAGTTGTAGCACCAACCATTTGCTGCCATGTTGTTTGAAACGCACTTGCACACGAGTATGTTCGCCCTGACCTTCGGCATCGACAATGACGCCTTCGCCGAAGCTACGGTGATTGACGCGTTGTCCCACCTTAAATCCTGTACCCTGTAATACAGCGGGCATGGCCGGTGGCGCACGGTGATGATAATGCGTGGTCTGCAGCGGACGTACCACTTGGTTTTTCAAACGCACTTCTTGTAACAAGTCTTTGGGTAATTCAGCAATAAAACGTGAGGCACGATTATAAATTTCACTGCCGTGTAAACGCCGGCATTCGGCATAACACAAATATAATTTCTGCATGGCACGCGTCATGCCGACATACAATAAACGCCGCTCTTCTTCCAAGCGTCCCATTTCTTCTAAGGCCATTTTACTGGGGAACAAACCCTCTTCCATACCGCAGATAAATACCAAGGGAAACTCTAAGCCTTTCGCCGTATGTAAGGTCATCAACTGCACGCATTCTTCATCCTCACTGCTCGCATCACCCTCGCCGCTTTCTAACGCAGTATGGGCAAGAAACGCGACTAATGGGCTACTGCGCTCTTCACTGAGGTGATGAAAATGCTGGGTGGCATTGATCAACTCTTCGAGATTTTCTAAACGGTTTTGTGCAGTTTGACTCTTTTCTTTGAGGACATGCTCAAACAAACCGCTATGGCGTAATACGTATTGGGTTTGTTGATGCAAGGTTAAATTTTTGCTGTCATTATCTAAGCTATCGATCAATTGCAAGAATGCCACGACGGCATTGCTGGCGCGTGCCGCGAACTGCTTAGCCCCAGTCAGATCGATACTCGCTTGCCACAGTGACACTTGCTGCGTGCGCGCATGCTCGCGCAGTTCCAGCAACGTGCGTTCACCAATGCCACGCGTAGGCGTGTTAATCACGCGTTCAAATGCAGCATCGTCATGCCGATTAACCAACAAACGTAAATAAGCAAGACCGTCTTTAATTTCGGCACGTTCAAAAAAGCGTTGACCACCATACACACGGTAAGGCACACCAGCCTGCAACAAGGTTTCTTCGAGGATACGTGACTGCGCATTCGAGCGGTATAACAACGCAATGTGGTTGCGCGGCATACCTTGTCGATGTTGGGTCTTGATGGTATCCACGATAAAACGTGCCTCATCGATCTCATTGAATGCGGCATACACGCTGATCAATTCGCCTTGCGCGCTATCAGTCCACAAATCTTTACCTAAACGCTCGGCATTTTGAGCAATGAGGGCATTGGCCGCCGATAAGATGGTCGCAGTGGAGCGGTAATTTTGTTCTAAGCGAATGACCTGGGTATCGGCAAAATCTTGGGAAAAACGCTGGATATTTTCTATTTTGGCGCCGCGCCAACCGTAGATCGATTGATCGTCATCACCCACCACCCAAATCTTGCTGTCCTGTCCAGTCAATAAGCGCAGCCATGCGTATTGAATGGTGTTGGTATCCTGAAACTCATCCACCAAGATGTGTTGGAAACGCCGTTGATAATACTGTAATAACTCGGTGTTATCGCGTAACAACTCATGGCAACGTAAGAGGATTTCCGCAAAGTCGACTAAACCCGCCAATGCACACGCCTGCTCGTACGCTTCATAGATGCGTAGCATGACTTGTATATCTAATCGACCAAACGACTCTATATGTGCGGCACGCAGTCCTTCATCTTTCTTACCGTTAATAAACCATTGCACGCGTTTGATCGGCCATTTTTCTTCATCGATTTCTAAACCACGCATGATGCGACGTAGCAAACGGTATTGATCATCGCTGTCGATGATTTGAAACGTCTCTGGTAATTGTGCCGCTTGCCAATGCGCACGTAACAGACGATGGGCCAAACCATGAAAAGTGCCCACCCACATGCCGTGCGCCGGGGTAGTCAATAAATCGGCGATACGCTCACGCATTTCCTTCGCCGCCTTGTTAGTGAAGGTCACGGCTAATATAGACAGCGGTGCAACCTGTGCTTGGGTGATCAACCAGGCAATGCGGTGGACTAGCACCCGCGTTTTGCCACTCCCCGCGCCGGCTAAAATCAGTAAGTTGGTGAGCGGTGCATTGACTGCTGCACGCTGCGCAGCATTCAAATCGTGTAAAATCAACTCTGCATCCATCGTGGGTGTTACCTTAATTACGCAACAGCGTTTTATGCGGCTTTTGCTTGTAGCAACAAGTAGTCTAACAACGCAGGAATTTTTGTTATATCACCCGCCAATTGTGGATCGGTTTTGTAGCGCTGAGCCACGATTAAGGTAGGCGCCGCAACAATACCAAACTGCCGCACGCGTTGCCGCCCTTCGGCCAGTTGTGCATCTATGCTAGGAGAAAAGTGCAGCGCATTTATAAATTCTTCCGCACGCACGTGATGAGCGGCAAAAACCTCCGCTAACTGCTGTTCACCGAGCGGGGTCTCATGTGCAGCTTGGATTGTGCTAAACAGCGCGGGCGTAATCTCATGATCCGCATCCAAGGCATGAGCGATATAGTAGGCTTTTGCATAGAGTGTCCACGGCTCACGGAATTCCACCGGTACACGCACGAGTTCAACACGCGCGGCATTTTTTTTAGCCCAGGCTTGCAAAATGGGTTCTAAGCGCGCGCACCAAGGACACGCATAGCTAAAAAATTCGATCACTTGAATTTTAGAAGACGCACTAACAGGGGCAACCGCTGCTTGGCTGAGTACTTCATAATGTTTACCTGCTTGAAACACCGGTTGTTGATCGGCGTAAGCCATACCACCCAGAACGCAGAGACAAAGCAACAGAATGTAACGATACATAGCAAACCCCTGTGAGCGTACAACGCAGGCAACCCGCACTGTCATGAGACAGTCCGCAGTGTACTGGTTAATGCCGCCTTAATGCAAGCCGGCGATATAGTTAGCAAGTGCCTCTATGTCTTGATCGTTTAATTTAGCGGAAATATCACGCATTATCTCATTGACGTCCGTACTGCGTTGGCCCTTGCGATACGCCACTAGCTGAGCACTGGTATACACGGCAAATTGTCCGGCCAAGGCAGGATATCCGGCTTGTGCATTACCTTTGCCTTGCGGTTCGTGGCAAGCTGTGCAAGCGGGAATACCGCGTTGCCTATCACCACCCCGGTAAAGCTTTTCGCCCAAGGCAACGAACTGTTGCGGCGTACTGCCCGTGGTCATGCGCTGTGTGGCGTAATAGGCTGCGATATCTGCCATGTCTTGGGGCACGAGCGTGGCCACCGCATTGGCCATGACGGCTTGATCACGCGTCCCATTTTTTCCTTGTTGGAACGCACGTAACTGCGCAATGAAATACTTAGGATGTTGTCCTGCAAGCTTGGGCCAAGCCGGCACGCTGCTGTTACCGTCCGCGCCGTGGCAAGCCGCACAGCTCGCCGCTTTGCTTTTGCCGGCAAGTGCATCGCCTTGTTCTGCATACGCAGCGTAAGGCAGCAAACAAACGAGTAACAACATAATCCATGATTTCATAGCATGATCCTCAACAATAATGGGCATCCATGGTGTGCTCTATGCGCAGCAAGGGTGGCAATTTTGCGTGATGGACTTGGGGGGGCGCTGTGCGAGCAATACTGACCGCAACAACATTTATAGTGATTAGCCATGCAAAACATCCCTGTTTGTAAACGCTAGTCGCTCACTCTACCTAGTTTTACAGTAAAAGTCAGTAGACAATACTGTTAAAATTTTGTTCCCTGGTAACGCATAAGTTAACGCGTAACTATTCAGCAACCTCTATGCAGCGTGTTTGCTCGAAAACGCCGTATTTTCTTTACGCGATGGGAATTCTCAAGGGGAAAATCGCGATTCTCCCCTGAGAATGCCGTAAAGCCCATTTTTACTGGGCTAGGCGTCAAATCAAGAGTAACTCCCTGCCTCAGCGGGATGCTATACTCGCCAGCCAAGAAACCCTACCCTAAGAGTAACTGGTAGTTTATGAGCAAAAATCCCGTGCAACAGCTGTTCCACCAAGCGCGTTATTCGACCAGTGCCACCACCGTGGCACAACTGCCTGCCGATACCGGCTATGAGGTGGCAATAGTTGGGCGTTCTAACGTCGGCAAATCCAGTGCGATCAATGCCATCTGCGCGCAGCGCGGCTTGGCTTACGCCAGCAAAACCCCCGGGCGGACACAAATGATCAACTTTTTTCAATTGGATGAAGAACGTCGTCTGGTAGATTTGCCCGGCTACGGCTACGCCCGTGTGCCACAAGCGATCCAACAGACCTGGCGCGCCCTACTCGAAGGTTATTTGCAACGCCGCAGTTGTTTACGTGGCATAGTGCTGTTGATGGATAGCCGACACCCGCTAAAAGCGCAGGATGAACAGTTGATCCGTTGGGGATTGCAGTTACCTTTACACATCGTCCTCACCAAAGCAGACAAACTCAGCCGTGGCGCAAGCCTGGCTGCGTTACACAACACCCAACGCGCATGCGCGGCATGGACCAGTGGTAATGAGGTATCATGGCAATTGTTCTCCGTGTTAAAACGCCAAGGCATAGACGAATTGCAAGACGTATTGGCACAATGGTTAGCTTACAAGGACGGATAGTTTTCTAGGAGCAACACGCTATGATGAAATATTTATTGTTACTGTGTCTGCTTACCCTGGCGCACGCACAAGAAAATAACCCGGAATTTTTCGCACGTTTAAACCAGTCACTCTTGCAAGATTATGCGGCTGCCAAACACGGCACGATCCAGCAATTAGCAAACGTCATCGTGGTTTCTGGTACCACCGCCCACTGGTATCAGCACGGTAAACCGGTGCAAGAAGCCAATCTCGTTAACGATAACTATCTATTCCTCAAGTCGCTCGCGCACATTAGCTTGAGTATCAGCGCGCTACGCGCGCAAGCAAATGCGACACAAGCCATTCACTACCAACGCTATGAGCAGATGTTACATGAAGTATTGCCACGTATAGTCAAACTACCATTGACACCCGCACAACGCACCAGGGCACAGCAACTTGTCGCACTGGATATAGACTTAATCCAGCGGTTACAGCAAGCAGGTGCCAACACCACGGCGATCTATACAAGGTATTACCGTGCGGCCAAGCCTTTGCTAGAAGCCCATGCAGCGGACGCCGCCGCAGAACAACTACAGCTGCTGGAAACAACCATATCCCCCTGGTTAAACTCCCTCACTAACGCACAACAACAAGCACTGTACGTGGTTATTGGAGCCAGCGTCACCGCGAACCGACATCATTTATTAAAACAATTCTTTGCGCATGCCTTGGGTACCTTTGAAGACGACGCACGTTTGTTTGTTACCGAAAATACCTTCGACCCTGACACGCAGCTGACTGTATTAAGCGGTTATTTGCTAGAAACGCAGATAGGCCAATGGTTAGGTGATAAAGAGCGTCTACACCGCGACATCACTGCCGACGGCGCGGCGCGGTATTTAAGCCGACACTAGTCATGTGATGTGGCATCGAGTATCGTAAGAAACTGACACCTGTTTTTTTAATAGCCTCATCACCATAGGAACATAACGCTGAACGTGCTGCGCAAGAGGTAATGGTGTTGGGGACAACGGTTTTACTCTGGGTGACGCAAATAGCCTTGCGCTATCGCTGCAATGCGTATGGAACGCCTTCTTATGCACCGTTGGCGCAAAAAAACCTAATCCTTAATTCTAGCGACACATCCAGCAGTCACTGTTACCAATTACACACTGTTGTTGGAAGGAAGTACTCATTGATCGAAAAAACAATATGACACTATTAGGAATAGTAAAAAATACTGAAGAATTAGTGTTGCCGTTCACCCATTCGAGACAGCGCTTGCGCGCTTCCTCAGGGCGAACGGATATTTTTAAATTTCGTGGGGATATGTCAGATCCAGAGTGCAATGAGGGATCTCGTGCAAGTGGTACATCCCTGCTAATAACACCGTGCAATCATCTCGAGATCCCTCCATCGCGTTGCGATGTTCGGGATGACACCATTAACGTTCGGGACGACACCGTCTTATGCCTAATGCACCCCCACAGAAGACAGCTGCGTCAACAAGTCATGCATCAGTTCGATGGGACGCGTCATCCCTACCGAGCGTAGATTAATAATAATTGTGTTGGTATAGTTTGTTAACTCGATCCAATCAATTTCAGCAAAGGTTGCACCGTAGGTTTGTGCGTCAATACACTGTTTGAAATCATTCATATGCCCTAAAAGCTGGCGGTTTTGGGTTTTGCACCACAGCGCTGGCGTCTTGAATTGTTGTTCTATGCACATCGCATCGGCAGCACTCAGGGTTAAATTGCGCAGTACGGCAGGAATCACCGCAATCACATTTTTAGCGCCACCCACCGCGGAATACGGCACCAGCAAGGTAAAAAAAGTTTTGGTATGCGTGATGATGGCGACTTTTTTTCTGGCTATACGCATCACGTCGATGACCCAATCGTCGAGTAACCCCAAGGTTTGCTGTGGCTCTGCTAACTGCGTGAGTTTATAATCGGTAGCAAATTTTTTCGTTAATCTAAATTGTGTCATTATCGGTTACCTTGCTTTATCACCAAGATATCAGGCTTCTATTTGGCCGAGATTAGCGTGGATCACACTGCCATTGATCACCGGGTGGGTCGCAGCAAAATACACGGTTTGCGCAATTTCATCCGGTTCTATCAGTCGCTTCGCACCGACACGCTGCGCCAGACTATGCAGCAAATCCTCATTATGCTGCACATGATGACGTAACATTTCGGTATCGGTAAATCCGGGACAAATGCAGCAGGTGTGAACCGGGGTGTCCGCTAGATCCTGACACGTCGCCCGCATCATCCCCACCACTGCATGCTTAGCAATCGTGTAACTTGCCGTATTAGACACCGCTTTTTCACTCAAGGTAGAACCCAAGTAAATAATGGATGAACCCGCCGGCATATGCGGCAATAGCATTTGATTAAGTAACAGCGGCGCGACGACATTGATCGCCAAACTGTGGTTCAATGTCTCTGCGTTTATATCTTGCACGCTGTCTTTCGCGAAAAAAGCCGCATTGTGAATCAGTACCACTTGCGTACTGCCGCTTAAGTGTTGCTGTAATACCGCCTGCTGCGTCTGCAATGTGTGTGGCATAGCAAAGTCAGCCGTTAGGTTAAACACGCCACTGACGGGACAAGGCGAACGCGACAGATTGATAACCTGCCAACCCTCTGCTAAAAAAACCACGGCACAGGCCTGCCCTATCCCCTTACTTGCCCCGGTGATAACAGCTATTTTTTTCATTGGCTCGATTCCCATTGCGCCGACCCCGATTGTCCGGGTCCTGAAAACACTTTGACGACGATGGCGGTCACACAATTTCGTTGTAACTCTGCTTGATCAGCGCATAACTTACCGACAAACCACGTCGACAACTCTTCTACCGTAATATTGGTCATCGGTAACAGGGTGACATCACGCTTAAGAAAAAACAGTGTTTCTGCGGCAAATAATACCTTGTAATACGTTTCATCCTCGGTGATAGTCAAAAACTTAGAGTCACTCGGCAGTAAACAGGTTTGATTGAGTTGTTTACATAACAGATAAATTTTTTGTTTATAGGTGCGGTAATCAAACGCCATGCCGTTGTGATCAAAGGATACTTTCAAACCGACATAGACATTATAATTGTGCCCGTGTAAATTTTCGCGCTCAGTCGCGGAAAATACCGTAAAATGCCCCGCGGAAAACTTCATGTTTTCCTTGTGTAATTCGATCCACGATTCACGTTGTTGTTGCATATATTATCTCCTATAACCTGTCGCGCATATCGCGTAACGCAAACCCCTGTAAAGCTTGCGTCATGTGTTTGCTCAACGCCATCACCTTACACAACTCACCCATCTCACTTGGACACGTCAGTTTTCTTATCTGTTGGCTACGCAGCAGCTGGGCTTGGCAATCATCCATTGGCGGCACATCAGTAAGCCCCGTTGCCAATAAAAACAGCGCCTGCGTAGTATACCCAGCAAGCGTCCACTGCGCGGCGCTGGCGGCGTGCGCCACAGCACTGAAGTCCACATGAGCCGTCATGTCTTGCAAGCCGGGATAAAATAACGGATCGTCGTGCACACGGTGTTGATAGTAACACAGCAATGTCCCTTGGGTTCTCTGTGCATGGTAATATTCATGGCTAGGAAAACCGTAATCAATGAGTAATGCCACACCTTGCGTTAAGCAATCACCGACACTGCGTAGCCATGCGTGCAAGGCTAAATTAATCTCTGATACATAGCCTTGCGCTGTACGCGGCAACGGTAATTGCGCCACAGCGGCCGCCAAACCAACGCTGCTGGGCGCCGCAAACGTGAGCGTCAAAGCCTGTTGCGGCGCGCTCACATAGGCTTCTTCTACCACGCCCTCGCTATAACGAAAACGCTGCACTGGCATCGCATCTAATACTTCGTTGGCCAAGATGATGCCCTTAAACGGGGCAGCAGGTAAGCGCTCTAACCAACGCACGCGCTGCGCTATACTCTCTGGCAATGCGTGCAACGTGTGGTGCTGACACTGCTGCAATGTCGCACTGGGTTCTAAAATCCAATAGGCCGCAGGCAACTTATCGCGTGCATCCAACGCTAGCAGCAAATCGTGCGCCAACTGGCCAGTTCCCGCACCGAATTCCAAAATGAGGGCATCGTCGCCTAATTCCGTTAACAACGCCGCACTCTGCTGCGCTAAACACTGCGCGAACAATGGTGAAACCAACGGCGCAGTGATAAAATCACCGCTTGCGCCGATTTGCTGTGCTCCCGCCATGTAGTAACCCAAACCCGGAGTATACAAGGCCAGTTGCATATAATCGGCAAAACTGATGCGTCCGCCCGCTGCGTGTATGCATTCACGGATATGTTGCACCAACTGCGCGCTGCGCGCCTGTGCCAACAGATCGGGGGTGGGTAAGGTAAACATAGCAATACACCGTGGTGAAATTTGCGAGGATTATAAGGGGATAGTGACTATTCAGCAACGTCGAGCGAGAATACAGGATGTTCCTATGTCCAAAGTTGTTTTAGTAACGGGGAGCGCACGCCGCGTGGGTGCAGCGATTGTCGCACTTTTGCACCAACACGGTTACCGTGTTGTCGTCCATTGCCATCGTTCACACGCCGAAGCCACTGCATTGGTTACCGCGTGCAATCAACAACGCGCGGACTCCGCGTATTTAGTCACGGCTGATCTCGCTGATCACAGCGCGCTCGCCACGCTGATCGCCAGCGCGCATGCCAAATGGGGACGCTTAGATGCGCTAGTCAACAATGCAGCCTGCTTTGTACGTACGCCGCTGGCCACCGCAAAAGTCGCGCAGTGGGATAATCTGTTTACCCATAATCTGCGCGCACCGTTCTTTTTGGCGCAGGCAGCCATCCCCGCGCTGCGCCAACAACAAGGTAGCATCATCAATATTACCGATACGCATTACAATAAAGTCTTGCGCGATTACAGTGTGTACGGCGCAACGAAAGCTGCATTGGATTACTTAACCAAAGCCATGGCCAAAGAATTGGCGCCGAGCATACGCGTCAATGCCGTCGCGCCCGGATCGGTATGTTGGCCGGAGCACGACAATACCTTGTCTATGCAACAACAACGGCACGTCATCAACAAGGCAGCGCTACAGCGTATCGGCCAGCCCGAACATATTGCTGCGGCCGTGCATTTCTTGTTAACCACGGATTATATCACCGGCCAAACCATCGTAGTCGACGGCGGACGCGGTTTATGAACACCTGGACACCAACCTCTTGGTGCAATAAACCCTGCGTGCAGGGAATTTATTATCCCTCCCAACAGCAAAGTACCGCGGTATTGCGTGAGCTACACGCCGCCGCACCGTTGGTACAACACACCGCGATCAATCACCTCAGCCAACAATTGGCAGAGGCCGCCCAAGGCCAATGTTTTATACTACAAGCGGGCGATTGCGCCGAACGTTTCAGTGACTGCACAGCCGCGACGATTCAACAGAAAATAGCGCTACTATTACAAGTAGGCGCGCTATTTAGCTATCGTTTAAATAAACCCGTGTTGCATGTGGGACGCATCGCAGGGCAATACGCAAAACCACGCTCGAAGCTGCATGAACAACGTCAACACCATCTATTACCGTGCTACCGTGGCGATCTGATCAATGACCCTGCATTCACCTTACAAGCACGCTTACCCGATCCACAACGCTTGATCCAAGCCTATCAGTGCGCAGCCTCTACATTAACCCACCTAGACGTGCTAACCACCAACGGCTTTACCGGGCTCTCTGCTTTGCAAGATTGGCCAGCTGATCGCATTGCTCCTGCGGCTTATCACGCATTACTCCCCCAGCTAGAACGTGCGTTGACACAACTGATGCCGCAGCACCAACACGCAACACCCGTGTTTACCAGTCATGAAATATTACACCTACCTTATGCACAAGCCCTTACCCACATGGCCGCAGACGGACGCTATTACAACCTATCCACTCATTTCCCGTGGATAGGCTTACGTACCAACGATGCAACGCAAGCACACGTAGAATATGCACGCGGCATCGCCAATCCTATTGCGGTAAAGATAGGTCCACGCACTACGCGCAACACGTTACTCGCACTGTTAGGGCAACTCAATCCAGATAATCTGGCGGGACGCCTGACATTGATTTATCGCTTAGGCATACAACACATTAAACAACAACTGCCATTACTGTTAGAAACCGTGCAAGAAAGCGGCTACACGGTGGGCTGGTGTTGTGACCCCATGCACGGTAATACGCAATACGCACGTAATGGGCAAAAAACACGGTATTACAGCGATATTTTACAGGAGTTGACGACAGCGTTTGCCTTGCATCAACAGCATGCCATACCGCTGGCCGGCGTACACCTAGAAATAACCAGTGAACACGTGACGGAATGCATGACGCAACGCGAGGCCACAGAAGCGTATGCTACACCACAAAAAAGCGTAGTGGATCCCCGCTTGAATTACCAGCAAGCATTGGCATTAGCCATGGAATAGACGTCTGTTTAGCGCAACGGCAGCGTGCGCAAATGACTGACTTCTTTTTCGACGAGACGTAGATGACGCTGCAAGCGAGCAAGCTCCGCTTTTGCCATCAGGTAAGCGCTCAATCCAATCACCAAACCTAACAACACACCACTCGCCAAACTAAACACGATGACTAACGACAAAGGAAAGCTATGTGTACCCACATAGTAATTGATCAGTACCGGCTGTGCATTTAAGCAAGAAAAGGTGACGCCCAATAACACCAAAATCACCACGCCCAACAGACTAAATAGTCGCATGTTACTCTCCTCACTGCGGGCTAAGACACCCGATGACGGCAAAGACACCTTCGCCGTCATACAGGGTATGTCTGTATACCACTCGCACTTCAAGGTACGAATTTTCATGGAACAATCGCGCGGTATACCCTGTTGCTAGACCTATACAAAGTAAATTTGTGCACGGTCACCAAAGGATCGATACGCGATTCTCCCCTTTCGAAACCCCATCTCGTAGAGAACACTTCAAAATGCAAAAAGCGCATTTTGAAGTGTAATGGGTACATGTATACCGCTAGCGGTATAACACAACGAATCAGCAAGCGCCTATTCTTTGCTGCGTTGCTGCGCCGCTTTCAAAATATCGCCTAGCGTCGCTGCAGCAGGTCCAGACTCATCCTGTTGCGATTCTGTGTTAACACTGTCTTTCGCCTTAATGGATAAATGAATCACGCGGTTTTTGCGATCAATCGTAATGATCTTACTTTCGATCTCATCGCCTACTTTAAACAGCTCTTGCATGTTATCCACTTTAGTCTTGGAGACTTCGCTGGCTTTGAGCTGTCCTTGAATCTCTTCGCCTAAACCGACAACAGCCGACTTCGGTGTGATCTCGATGATCTGACCGATCACCAAACTGCCTTTAGGATGCTCGTCAACATAACGTCCAAATGGATCATCCGCCAGTTGTTTGATGCCCAGGGAAATTCGCTCACGATCCGCATCAATGGATAAAATGATCGTCTCGACTTCTTCGCCTTTCTTGTAGTGACGAATGGCTTCTTCACTACTCTCACGCCAAGAGATATCCGACATATGCACTAAACCATCGATATCGCCGTCTAAGCCAATGAAAATACCAAAATCGGTGATGGATTTGATTCTACCCATGATGCGCTCGCCCGCTTCATGCTCGGTTGCAAACGCCTGCCATGGGTTAGCGGTACATTGTTTCACGCCCAGCGAAATGCGGCGACGCTCACCGTCAATGTCTAACACCATCACATCAATTTCGTCACCCACCTGCACGACTTTGCTAGGATGGATATTCTTGTTGGTCCAATCCATTTCTGATACGTGCACCAAGCCTTCAATACCTTCTTCGATTTCAACAAAACAACCGTAATCCGTAATATTGGTGACTTTACCGTGTAAACGCGAATTCACGGGATAACGTGCTGCGATATCCAACCACGGATCACCGCCCAATTGCTTTAAGCCCAACGACACACGGTTGCGCTCACGATCGAATTTTAGAATTTTTACTAAAATTTCGTTACCCACCGTGACGACTTCACTCGGATGCTTGACACGCTTCCAGGACATATCGGTGATATGCAACAAGCCATCGATGCCACCCAAATCAATAAACGCACCGTAATCGGTGAGGTTTTTAACCACACCTTTGACTTCTTGACCTTCATCCAAACTACCCAACAACGCTTCACGTTCGGCACTGCCCTCGGCTTCGATCACCGCACGACGTGACACCACAATGTTATTGCGTTTTTGATCTAACTTGATGACTTTGAATTCTAATTCTTTGCCTTCTAAATAAGACAAGTCGCGTACCGGTCTGACATCTACCAACGATCCTGGTAGGAACGCGCGTACGTTTTTGATCTCTACCGTAAAACCACCCTTGACTTTGCCGCTGATAATACCCCAGACCACTTCGCCTGCTTCACTCACCCGCGCCAGTTCACGCCATGTTTCAGCACGTTTGGCACGTTCTCGCGATAAGCGCGTTTCACCGAAACCGTCTTCTAGCGTATCTAACGCCACATCAATTTCGTCGCCTACCTTAACGTCCAGCTCACCGTGTTGGTTATAGAACTCCTCTACAGGAATAACCGCCTCAGATTTTAAACCGGCATTTACTATCACATGACCTTGCGCAATAGAAACGATTTGGCCACGTACGATATTACCCGCTTGCACATGAGCGCCACTCAAGCTCTCTGCAAATAAATCAGCAAATCTTTCACTCATAACATTTTAATCACTCTTTTGTTTTCCCGACTCGCGAGACCACAAAAGACGCCTGTAGTTAAATTAATATTTACCCCTCACTATTGAGGGATCCCGGTGGCATGGCTAAACGCTTACGGACCTCATATAACATGACGGCTAGCGCCTCATCTATGGATAGCCCGCTGGTGTCTAGCAACACCGCATCACTGGCTGCGCACAGCGGCGCAATGTCTCTCGCGCTATCGCGCTGATCCCGTTGCAACTGCTGTGTTTGCAGCTCGGCAAGACTAGCACGTACGCCTGCGGCCTTCAACTCGGCCCAACGCCGTTTGGCCCTTTCTTCTGGACTAGCGTGCAGAAAAAACTTCACTTGGGCATCTGGAAAGACTACCGTCCCCATGTCACGGCCATCCGTTACCAAGCCTGGCATACGCCTGAAATCCTGTTGTCTGCTTAACAAGGCGCTACGCACTGCTGCCAACTGAGCAATGCGCGATGCCACTTCGCCACACTGCACTTCTCGAATGGCCGCCGTCACGTCTTCCTGTGCCAACAGCACGCGTTGCACGCCATGTTCCATCTGAAAATGCAGTGCCATCGTGTCTAATAAAGCCACCAACTGCGCTGCTTGATCCAAGGGTACGCGCGCGCGTATGGCGCATAATGCCAGCACACGGTACAACACGCCGCTATCTAACACATGCCAATGTAATGTCTGCGCTAACAAACGGCACATCGTGCCCTTGCCTACTCCGCTGGGGCCATCAATCGTAATGACAGGAATGACTGTACGCGACGACTCAACCATAACGTCGCACAAAATCTTGCATAAACACCAACAACGCATCGACGCCGCTTTCGGGTAATGCATTGTAAATGCTAGCACGCATACCACCCACTAAACTGTGCCCTTTCAGATAATGCAAACCGTGGCGCTGCGCTTCGGTGAGGAATGTCTCATTTAAGCCTGGATTGGCTAAGGTAAACACCACATTCATCCGCGAGCGATAAGCCGGAGCGACGGGGTTAGCGTAAAATGCGTTATTATCAATAAACGCATAAAGCTTAGCCGCCTTACGCGCATTCACTGCAGCCAATGCGGCAACACCGCCTTGCTGTTGCACCCAATCGCACACTAAGCCCGTGATGTACCAGGGATAAGTCGGTGGTGTCGCATATAACGAACGCGTCTCCGCCGCTTTCTGGTAATTGTACACTGTGGGCGTATGGGGATGGGCTTGCCCCACCAAATCAGCACGCACGATGACGACGCTCAATCCGGCAATGCCTAAGTTTTTCTGCGCCCCCGCATAAATAATACCGAATTTATCGATAGCCAGTGGCTTAGACAACAGACTCGAGGTCATGTCTGTCGCTAACACAACGTCCTTATCACACGCCGGAATCGTATGAAACTCCACGCCTTGCATGGTTTCATTATCGGTATAATGTACATAAGCGGCATCATTACGACACTGCCACGTGTGCACGTCAGGAATGGTCGTGTAATTGCTCGCTGCTGCGCTGGCAACCGTATGTACGTCCGCGTAGCGCTGCGCTTCTTGTAATGCGATTTGCGACCAAATACCCGTATCCACGTAATCTACCTTAGTGCGGTCACGCAGTAAATTGAGCGGTAACATGGCAAACTGAATACGCGCACCACCCGGTAAAAACAACACATGATAATCCGCTGGAATAGCCAGTAATTGCCGTAACTGATGCTCCACTTTTTCAACCATTTCCACAAAAGGCGGTGTACGATGGCCTAGCTCCATCAGCGATACACCCAAATCATGCCACTCCAACAATTCTGCTTGTGCTTGTTGCAATACACTTAACGGTAATGTGGCAGGACCGGCTGAAAAATTATAACCGCGTGTCATGCATCCTCCTCTTGCGTTACGACAGACACATCTTCAATGCGCTGCAAGCCGACCAAGGTTTCATCTTGTGCCAACTGAATTAAACGCACTCCCTGCGTATTGCGACCTACCAATGAGATTTCATCAACACGGGTACGCACTAAGGTGCCACGGTCGCTGATTAGCATGACTTCATCACCGGCAAACACCTGCACTGCACCGACTACCGCACCGTTGCGTTCGCTGGTTTGAATCGAGATTACACCACTGCCTGCACGTGCGGTCATACGGTATTCCTGCAACGCAGTACACTTACCGTAACCACGCGCGGTCGCCGTCAATAACAAACCATCTTCTCTGGCAATCACCAGTGAAATGACGCGACTACCTGTTGCCAAACGCACTCCACGTACACCCCGCGCAGTTCGCCCCATTGCACGCACATCACTCTCTTTAAAGCGCACCACTTTGCCCGCGTCGGTAAATAACATCACCTCATCACTGCCATTGGTAACTGCGGCCCCGACTAATAGATCGTCAGCATCCAAGTCTAACGCAATCAAACCACGACTACGCGGCTTAGCAAAGTAACTCAACGCCACTTTCTTTACCACACCCTGTGCCGTAGCCATAAAAATAAATTTATCTTCACTAAAATCGCGCAGCGCCGTGATCGCAGTAATGTTTTCGCCTTCTTGTAACGGCAACAAATTGACGATGGGTCTACCCCGCGCGGTACGACTGCTTTGCGGAAATTCGTAGGCTTTCAGCCAATACACCTTACCCATGCTCGAGAAACACAACAAGGTATCATGGCTATTGGCCACCAACAGATAACGCACGAAATCTTCGTCCTTCACCCCGGTAGCTTGTTTACCTTTGCCCCCACGATGCTGCGCCTGATAGGCCGCTAAGGGCTGCGCCTTGGCATAACCTTGATGCGATAAAGTCACGACCTTGTCTTCTTCGGGAATTAAATCGGCATCCGTCAAATCTTGCAATGACTCGATGATCTCGGTGCGGCGCGCATCACCAAACTGTTGCTGAATCTGCGCGAGTTCGTCATGAATCACTTGCAACAACCGCGCAGGACTCGCCAAAATTTGCAGTAACGCCTGAATGTTAACCACAATATCACGGTACTCTTCCATGATTTTTTCTTGTTCTAACCCGGTCAAGCGATGCAGTTTTAATTCTAAGATGGCCTGCGCTTGCGTCGGTGACAGCCGATAGTTTGTAGCGTGTAAACCGTATTCCTCTGGCAAATCATCCGGCTTACAAATTTGACTATCGGTGCCTTGCAATAGTTGTAACACTAAACCTGCTTGCCAAACCGTTGCGATCAGTTGCTCACGCGCAGCGTGTGGATCTTTTGCTGCTTTGATCAAGGCAATCATCGCATCAATATTCGCTAAGGCGATACCCAAACCTTCTAAGATATGTGCACGTTCACGTGCTTTGCGTAATTCGAAGATGGTCCGGCGTGTCACCACTTCGCGCCTATGGCGTAGAAACGCTTCTATCATTTGTTTGAGATTCAGCACCCGCGGCTGACCATCCACTAACGCCACCATGTTGATACCAAATACACTTTGCATTTGGGTTTGGGTGTATAGATTATTTAATACCACATCGCTGTTTTCACCGCGGCGCAACTCAATCACGATACGCATGCCGTCTTTGTCGGATTCATCGCGTAGTTCAGTGATCCCTTCGATATTTTTAGTTTTTACCAACTCAGCAATTTTTTCGATTAAGCGGGCTTTATTAACCTGGTACGGTAATTCCGTGACGATGATACTTTGTTTACCCTTGCTGTCGGTCTCTATCCCGGCGCGTGCACGCACGTAAATACGTCCACGACCCGTGCGATACGCTTGTAAAATACCACCACGGCCATTGATGATACCGGCCGTAGGAAAATCGGGACCCGGCACGTGCTGCATCAAGGTCTCGACGCTCAACTCCGGATCGTCCAACAACGCAAGACACGCTGCAATAATCTCTCTTATGTTGTGTGGTGGAATGTTGGTTGCCATACCCACGGCAATGCCGGAGGACCCATTAATCAACAGATTAGGCACACGCGTAGGCAACACGACCGGAGAATGTTCCGTTTCATCGTAGTTAGGCACAAAGTCCACCGTGTCTTTATCTAAATCTTCGAGTAGCATATGCGCTAAACGCGACATCCGTATTTCGGTGTAACGCATAGCGGCAGGCGAATCGCCATCGACGGAACCAAAGTTTCCTTGGCCGTCAACCAGCATATAACGTAGCGAAAAGGGTTGTGCCATCCGCACAATGGTGTCATACACCGCGGAGTCACCATGTGGATGGTATTTACCGATGACTTCACCGACGACGCGCGCCGATTTCTTGTAGGGTTTATTCCAATCGTTACCCAATTCACTCATCGCGAATAAGGAACGTCTATGCACCGGCTTTAAACCATCACGTACATCGGGCAGTGCACGCCCAACAATAACACTCATGGCATAATCTAAATACGAACGTTTGAGCTCTTGCTCAATATTGATGGAAGTAATTTCCTTCGCTAATTCCGTCATGATCGCTATGTTGCCCCATATACCAAAAACGAGGGGGGGATTGTAGCATAACCCGTAGGGTTCTAGCGATTATTCCATGGATAAAAATCTCTGTAGCTCAAGTAGTGTGGTCACGGCATATTTCTAATACTTAGGTGTAAGTCGCAGAAAGTGCGCCGCTGTGCCGCAAACTCAAGGACTATCACCCACATGCCGAGTGTAGCGCTAACACCGGCTAATGAATGGTACCGGCGGGCATCTCTTGCAATACTTCACCGTTTAAATATTGCTCATCAACCTCGTCTAAATTTTTATGTACTTCGAGTACGTCAAAGACTTCCGAGGTATTTGAATCGATCAGTTCCACTTCTTCGCCTTTATCGTTGATAAGGGCCACGTGCAGTTTAATTTGGCTGAACTCACCCACGCCGTATTGCTCTTCAAATAACCGCAAAATAGCGGTTAAGCTGTCCACAACTTCATCTGCCTTGTGTGTGCCTTGAAATTTGATCTTCATGTTAGCCTCCAGGTGGATGAACGGTGGTTGATTTATCTTCTGCCATAGTAGCCATTCAGCAAAATGCTGAATAGTTACCCTTCATCTTACGCCTACCCAGTAAAACTGGGCTTAGCGGCATTCTCAGGATCGATACGCGATTCTCCCCTTGAGAATCCCCATCGCGTTAAGAAAACACTGCATTTTCAAGCAAACAGACTACTTTTTAAAATTTGCTGAATAGTTACCCGCCATATCTTCAGTATAGTGGATTTCCGCAGAATTTCTTTGGCTGGCCTTAGCGACGACCACTGACACTAAAAATATATAAAAATCAATGGGTAAACTTATTTGTTGCGGGTGAACTCTAGCGCGCACGAGTCAGTTAAAGGCCCGGCACTGCGGCGGACCACCAGTAACGCCACGAGTGCAGTGAATGCCACGTACGCCGCTGGCGCATACACCCAACCGCGCGCCACGCAATAGGCAGCCAACAACGGCGCTGTTGCACCAAATAAGGCGGCACATAAACCCCAAATCGTACTCGTGGCCGTGCAACGCACCTCGGCGGGCAAAGCGACAAACATGAAACGAAAAATACTAGCAGACACCGCCGCATCGGCAATGACGTAACCCAGCAGCACTACGCTGATGTAGCCCAATGCATAACGCTGCCAAACCACGAAAAACAAACACGGGGCAACGAGCATCATCAATCCCGCGCCAGCACAAAAAAGGCGGCGGTAATCGCTGCGTTCTGCAAGCCACGCGCACACGGGAATAGTCACGGCAACAGCTAACTGCGTCATCGACAATAATAATGCGGCCCGGCTGTTGGCAATACCACCGTATAACACCATGAACGACACGAGATAAACACTGCAGGTATACACGAACACATTCAGGAAGATGGCAACGGCCGCTATGTGCCACAAGGCACGCGGGAAGTGCCACATCGCCCGCAAGGGATTAACCACACTACGCTGCCGCGACAAAGCAGAAAATTGCGGCGATTCTATTAGATGACGTCGTAACAACATCAGCGCCATTGCGCCAAGACCCACACATAGAAACGGCCAACGCCAGTGCGTGGGTTCAACCGCAGCAAACAAACCACCGACAAACATGCCCGCCGCTGCCGCACTACCTACCCAACTGCCCGCTAGCGTCACGCGCCGTTGCGCATGCTCCATCAATAAAATAGCCGCATTATTAAACTCGCCAGCCACTGCCATGCTTTGCACTAAGCGCAACATCAACAATCCCAGCGGTGCCAGGTAACCAATCTGGGCATAGCTGGGCAACAAACCAATTCCGCAGGTGGCCATCCCAAGCAATACGCAATTGACAATCATTGGCGGTCTACGACCACGCGTGTCAGCCCAAAAACCAAACAATAAGCCGCCGATAGGTCGGGTTAAATACGCCGCCGCGAACAGCCCATAGGTCATCAATAACGCCAACTGCGGATCGTGTTGCGGAAAAAACACGGCGCTTAAGGTAGGGCCCAAATACATATACAACGCGTATTCTACCCATTCAACAAACGTTACACTGACTACCAACGGCGTAAACCAAACAGCCTTGCTCGTCATGCATATACCTCTAGCACACCGCTAGTAACGGTAATGGTCAGACTTATACGGTCCACCCACTTTCACCCGCAAATAGTCCGCTTGCTCTTGACTCAGCACTGTCAACTTTGCCCCCACCTTGGCTAAGTGTAAGCGCGCTACCTCTTCGTCTAAGGCTTTAGGTAACCTATGCACACCCAAGAAATAATCCTCGGGATGCTGCCACAATGCCATCTGCGCCAACACTTGGTTGGTAAACGAGGCCGACATCACGAAACTAGGATGTCCTGTCGCGCAACCTAAGTTGACTAAACGTCCCTTGGCTAGCACCAATAAGCGTTTACCATCGGGAAACACGACTTCATCCACTTGCGGTTTAACCGCTTCCCAGCGATAGTCCGCAGCGTGCAAACTTGCAATTTCAATTTCTGAATCAAAGTGCCCAATGTTGCATACGATCGCACGATCTTTCATCGCGTGCATATGCGCTAGGGTGATGACTTTGACATTACCGGTTGCTGTTACGAAAATGTCGCCTAATGCAGCGACTTCATCCATGCTCACCACACGGTAGCCTTCCATCGCCGCTTGCAACGCACAAATCGGATCAACTTCCGTTACCCATACCGTGGCACCTAAACCACGTAGCGACTGCGCGCAGCCCTTACCTACATCACCGTAACCTAAAATAACGGCAATCTTGCCAGCTACCATCACATCCGTTGCGCGTTTGATGCCATCGATCAAGGACTCGCGACAACCGTATAAATTATCGAATTTAGATTTAGTGACTGAATCATTGACGTTAATCGCCGGTACGCGCAACACACCGGCTTTATACATTTCATAGAGACGATGCACACCGGTCGTGGTTTCTTCGGAAATACCCTTAATATCCGCCAGTAACTCGGGATATTGCTCGTGCAAAATGGCCGTTACATCGCCGCCATCATCTAGGACCAAATTGGGACGCCAACCATCAGGACCCTGTAAGGTTTGCTCTATGCACCACCAGAATTCTTGCTCCGTTTCACCTTTCCACGCAAATACCGGTATGCCTTTGGCCGCCATCGCCGCCGCCGCATGATCTTGCGTTGAAAAAATATTACAAGAAGACCAACGTACACTCGCACCCAACGCCACTAGGGTATCGATTAGCACCGCCGTTTGTACGGTCATGTGCAAACAACCCACGATGCGCGCACCGCGTAGTGGCTTACTCGCGGCGTAGCGCGCACGCAACTCCATCAAACCGGGCATCTCAGTTTCTGCAATCGCAATTTCCTTATGCCCCCACTCTGCCAGACTCATATCGGCAACACGGTAATCCACATTGACAGACTCTCGCACCAGGGTATCTATGCTCATGCTGTTTCACTCCTTGGTCTTAATGGGTTAAACAACTCGGCCGCGACCGAGATTGTTTGCTTAGTCGATCCTTTGCCTCACCCGCAAGCGGATGAGATTTCTTTAAAACGTTTGTGTTTCCATGCTACGCAATCCTGCCGCAGCGCGTAACACATCTACTTTGTCAGTTTTCTCCCAACTCAACGCCAAATCGTCACGGCCAAAATGGCCGTACGTCGCAGTGGGTTCGTAGATAGGATTTAGCAAATCCAACATGTTGATAATACCGCGTGGACGCAAATCAAAATGTTCGCGAATCCAACGTACCAACTTAGCATCATCTACTTTACCCGTACCAAACGTCTGCACGCTGATCGATGTAGGTTCCGCAATGCCTATGGCATAGGACACTTGGATCTCGCAACGTTCCGCCAAGCCCGCTGCCACGATATTCTTTGCTACATAGCGACAGGCATAAGCGGCTGAGCGATCGACCTTAGATGGATCTTTACCCGAAAAACAGCCACCACCATGGCGCGCCATACCACCGTAAGTGTCTACGATGATTTTACGTCCGGTTAAGCCACAATCACCCAACGGGCCACCTATCACGAAACGACCGGTGGGATTCACATAAAACTGGGTGTGTTTGTCTATCCACGCCGCGGGGATGACCGGCTTGATGATTTCTTCTATCACCGCCTCCACTAGGTCAGCATGCCGTACCTCAGGCGTATGCTGCGTAGACAACACCACCGCATCGACGTGCACTGGCTTGCCTTGCTCATAGCGTATGGTTACCTGACTCTTGGCATCCGGGCACAGCCACGGTAACACGCCCTGTTTACGTAACTGCGCCTGGCGCCGCATCAACCGGTGCGCATAAGTAATCGGCGCAGGCATCAATACGTCGGTCTCATTGCTGGCATAACCAAACATCAAACCCTGATCACCGGCGCCTTGCTCGGCTGGATCGCCCTTATCAACGCCTTGCGCAATATCCGGGGACTGTTTACCGATCGCCGACATCACGGCACAAGACTCCCAATCAAAACCCATTGCAGAACTGTTATAACCAATGCGTTTTACCGTATCACGTACAATTTGCTCGACGTCCACCCACGCGTGCGTCGCGATCTCACCACCCACCAGCACCATACCGGTTTTAACCAGGGTCTCACACGCCACGCGCGCCATCTTGTCCTGCTCCAATATCTTATCCAAAACAGCATCAGATATCTGATCGGCGATTTTGTCAGGATGACCTTCTGATACAGATTCAGAAGTAAATTGATAGTTTTCTGCCATTATTTTTCCTCTAGCAAAACCGCCCGTTGACTCAATCTACAGACGGGAGACAACCCAATAACATAAAGAGGGGTGGATTTTAGCGCACTTGCATCCGGATTTCACCCTCATCGACCATTAAAAAGAAGAAATCTTATAGCTATCCAGCAAAGTTGCAAGGCATCACGATTTTGCTTGAAAATGCGGTGTTTTCTTTACGCGATGGGGATTCTCCCCTGAAAATACCGTTAAGCCCAGTTTTACTGGGTAGGCGTCAAATCAAGGGTAACTATTCCGTATTTTGCTGAATAGTTACGAAACCTCATCCGCTTACGGGTGAGGCCAGGGGGAAGCGTCATGTGTTACTTCACCCAGCACGCCACAAAAAATCGCTGAATTTCAACCACTCGCCCGCAAGTGACCGAGATTGTTTTCTTGTAACTATTCAGCAAATTTGAGGATCCTGTTCATTTACAAGGTAAAAAACCTGTTTTCTCTACACGATGAGGGATTCTCAAGGGGGAGAATCGTGATTCTCCCCATAGAATGCCGTAAAGCCACTACTTGGCTTTAGCGTCAAATTAAGGGTATCTATTCAGCATTTTGCTGAATAGATACGTTTTCTTAATTGATTTCCCATCGCTTTGCCCCACCCGCAAGCGGATGAGATTTTTTTAAATTTTCACGGGAAAACGTGGTTAAACCGGCTGCTACTCGCTACAATCACACGTCGCTTAACTTGGAATCGCCACTATGCCAACAGCACAGCACGACTTTGTCGCCTTCGCGCTAGCGCAACACGCCTTATCTTTCGGCAGCTTCCGCCTCAAATCCGGCAGAGAAAGCCCTTACTTTTTCAACGCCGGTGTATTTGCCAGCGGCGCGAGCTTAACGGTACTGGCCCAGCAGTACGCGCGTGTCATTCACGATCAACAATTAGCTTTCGACGTGCTATTTGGCCCCGCTTACAAAGGCATACCCCTAGTCACCGCCACCGCACTCGCCTTGCAGCAATACTACGGACTCGCGGCACCTTTTGCATTTAATCGCAAAGAAGCAAAAGCTCATGGCGAAGGCGGACAAGTGGTCGGTAGCGATTTGCAGGGCAAACGGGTGCTACTCATAGACGATGTCATCACCGCCGGCACCGCCATCGATGAAGTCATGCCGCTGTTAACCCAGCAAAACGCCACGCTGGCTGGCGTCGTGATTATCTTAGACAGACAGGAACGTGGGCAAGGCAACCAATCCACCGTGCAACAACTCAAACAGGAATTTTCTATCCCGATCTACAGCATTATTAACTTACAAGACATCTTGTCTTATGCACGACAGAACGCGGGACAGCAAGCACACCTTGCTGCGTTACAACAACATTTTTCACAACAGTGCTGCGCATGAGGTAGTAGCCTTTACCCCGGTGGCCAGCCTAATGCACGTCCCCCTAACAAATGCATGTGTATGTGAAACACCGTTTGTCCTGCTTGCGCGTTGCAGTTCATTAATACGCGATAGCCTTGCTCCGCGATCTGTAACTGCTTCGCTAAACGTTGCGCGACTTGCAACATGTGACCCACCAGGGCCGTATCGGCTTCTTGCAGATCATTGAGGGTGGCGATGTGGCGCTTGGTAATAATGAGTTTGTGGATAGGCGCTTGGGGGTGTATATCATCGAACACCAACACGGCATCATCTTGATAAGACACAGCAGCAGGCACCGTTCCCTGACAAATCTGACAAAATAGGCAATCCATGGTTCTCTCCTTCCTTTGACGGCAAGTAACGCGGCTTTTCATTTCACCTGCCGTGCAAAATGGTCGCACTTTACAGGATAAAGGGGATATACCCATTTCACTTCAAAATGCGATTTTTGCATTTTCAACAACTCGGCCGCAAGCGACCGAGATTGTTTCCTTGATGGGTTCGCCTGCGCGAAGTAAATTCGCGCGGACGGCGACCAGAGAGTAGCTATTGCATAAGCTCCCCTCTGGACTCCCCAAGGGGGAGAATCGCGATGCTCCCCTTGGGTGCCCCCCGTGCACAGTCACTTTGTGCCGGTCATCAAGACAGAATATACCGCGTAACTGCCCCATCAAAATTCGCATCTTGAAGCACGAGCGGTATATAATGCCGCGTCTTACGCATAGGATCAATGACATGACTGACATCACCAATGTTGCCGGGTATTACTTCACCACCCTAGATGACTGTGCAAAACTAAAGCTTTCCTATCAAGCGTTGGGGAAGCGTTGGGGGGTACGTGGCACCATCTTGCTGAGTACGGAAGGTATCAATGTCGTGTTATCTGGCTCAGCCCATGCCATTGAGCAGGTTTGCCAAAGCATACAACGCGACCCACGTTTTGCTGCCATGCGCTTTAAGATCAGTTACTCCGATACGCTGGTGTTTAAACGCTTCTTAGTGAAAGTAAAACCGGAAATCATCACACTCAAGCAAGCGGGCATCAAACCACAGCAGAAAACCGCCGAGCGCGTATCCGCCACCACACTCAAGCAATGGCTAGATGAGGGAAGACCCGTGGTATTGCTAGACACACGCAATGATTACGAGATCGCGTTTGGTCACTTTAATCACGCGGTGGATTTAAAACTACAGCATTTTGTGGATTTCCCCGCTCACGTAGAGAACATAGATCCCAACTTAAAAACCCAGCCCATCGTAACCTACTGCACCGGCGGCATACGCTGTGAGAAAGCGTCTGCCTATCTATTGGAGGCCGGCTTTAACCAAGTCTACCAACTGGACGGCGGCATCCTGCAGTACTTTGCGGAATGCGGTAATGCACACTATGCTGGCGAATGTTTTGTTTTTGACAAACGTATCGCAGTAGATCACAATTTACAACCCAGTACGGCAGAACGCTGTCGCGCTGTTGACTGCTAATTAATAGAAGGAGTTTTGCCTGTGAGTTTGCATACAGTCCATTACGGGGAACACGCACCGGAAGAGATTAATGTCATCATCGAAATCTCGGCACAAGGTGCCCCGGTCAAATACGAGGTAGACAAACAAACCGGCACCTTATTCGTCGATCGCTTCCTCAGCAGCGCTATGTTCTATCCATGCAACTACGGTTATGTACCCAACACCTTATCCAGCGATGGGGATCCAGTGGACGTACTCGTGATCACGCCCGTACCGCTGCAAAGCGGTTGTGTGATTCCATCACGCCCCATCGGCATGTTACGCATGACCGATGAATCTGGCGTAGACGTGAAGATTCTTGCTGTGCCTAAAACTAAGTTATGTCCGCTGTATGCCAACATACACAGCCCAGATGACGTCAGCCCTTACTTAATCGCTAGCATTACCCACTTTTTTGAACACTACAAAGATTTAGAACCTAACAAATGGGTAAAGGTAGATGGCTGGGAAAACGCAGCGGCAGCAAAACAAGAAATCCTCAGCGGGATCGCAAATTATAAAGAGTAAGCGGTTCGATGCGATGATGGGGCTGCCATGATGCAACACGAGGAACACACATGGTCATTCGCGTATTAGTCAGCGGTGCACACGGTAGAATGGGGCAACACGTGGTGCGTGCCCTGCAAACCACAGACGACTTATTACTCGTAGGCACCGTGGATAAACAACATCATTTGTTGGATCAAATCCAACAAAGCCAAGCGCAAGTTGTCGTTGATTTCACGAACGCAAGCAGCGTGTTTACTAATCTCGAACAAATCATTGCAGCGGGAGCGCATCCAGTCATTGGCACCAGTGGCTTACTACCGGAACAAATACGCGACCTGCAACAAACGTGTCACACCCTGCATCTCGGCGGTGTCATCGCGCCTAATTTTTCGCTGGCCGCGTTGCTCATGATAAAATGCGCACAGAGTATTGTGAAATATTTTCCGCACGTCGAAATCATTGAAGCACACCATGCCGGTAAACAAGATTCACCATCAGCCACCGCGCTCTACACAGCCAAAGCCTTAGCCGAGCAACGCGTGACGATGATGCCCGATAACAAAGAGCAGCGCGAAGTGATCCCCGGAGCACGCGGCGCACAATACGCCAGCATTCCGATACACGCGCTACGTCTGCCGGGAGTTTTGGCACAACAACAAATAGTCTTTGGTGGCGCCGGCGAAACACTCAGCATCACCCACAATACCTTAGATCGCGACAGCTTCATGGCCGGCGTATTACTCGCGTGTCGGCGCGTAGTGGATCTACACGAGTTAATTTATGGTTTAGAACAGCTGGTGGAGCTATAGCATGAAAAAAGCCGTGATTTTACTCTCCGGGGGATTGGATTCCACCACCTGCTTGGCCTACGCACAACAACAAGGCTTTGCTTGTTATGCCTTGAGTTTTGATTACGGCCAAAAACACAAACATGAATTGGTGGCAGCTCAACGCATCGCAGCACATTACCGTGCACCGCATCAAATCGTGCAACTGGGCATAGGCAATTTGGGTGCCTCTGCACTCACCGCGGCTGAGTTAGCCGTCCCCGATCACGACGGCTCGGTAGCAATTCCCATTACTTACGTGCCAGCACGCAACACCGTGTTTTTAGCCATCGCCTTAGGCTGGGCAGAAATTCTTGACGCGCACGATATCTTTATTGGTGTCAGTGCCGTGGATTATTCCGGTTACCCCGATTGCAGACCCGAATACATCGCGGCGTTTGCGCGCATGGCAGAGCTCGCCACTAAGGCCGGTGTTGAAGGCAATCCACTGCGCATTCACACCCCTTTAATTACCCTGAGTAAGTCAGCCACCATTGCATTGGGTTTATCCTTAGGCGTCGATTATGCCAGCACCGTATCGTGTTACCGACTCAGCGACGACGGCCTGGCCTGCGGCACCTGTTCTAGTTGCGTATTGCGCCACAACGGTTTTACAGAGGCCGGCATCATCGACCCCACACACTATGAAGGTGTTGCATGTTACTAAAACAGAATATAACCAACATCGTCATCGTCGTTGCCATGGAAGTAGAAGCACAACCGATACGTGACAACATCGGCATGCACCCATTGGTCGATGCCTTTGATCGTCGTTTACCGATGCGCGCCTACCAAGCCAACACGAATCCGCATCTGCATTTAGTCGTTAATGGTACCTGTCCACAACATGCGTGTGATCGCGTGGGGACCCAAGCGGCAGCCCTCACCACGTGGGAAAGCATTAAACGTTTCTCGCCTGATTTGTTGATTTCCGCAGGTACTGCAGGCGGCTTCAAGCAGCACGGCGCCGAAATTGCCGATGTGTATATTGGTAGTGACATCAAATACCATAACCGACGCGCACCCATTCCGGGGTTTACTGATTTTCTCACCGGCGACTATGACAAACTACCGCTGGCCGCAGATCTGGCCCATGCCGTGCAATGTAAACTAGGCGTAGTGTCCAGTGGCGATTCGGTATACGCCGAACACGCTGACTTAGCACAAATGCAGCAGATAGACACGCGCTGCAAAGAAATGGAAGCCGCAGCGATTGCAGAAGTCGCGCAGCTAGCGGGAGTTCCCGTCCTGGCCGTTAAAGTGATCACCGATTTTGTCGATAGCACTGAGTGCACCGCCGAACAATTTTTTTGTAACTATCAAGCGGCCGTTGCTGCATTAGCCGTAAAGGTGCCGGAGATACTGCAATATCTATACCGCCAGCAAATGCCTGTTGGGAATCACGCTGAAGCGGTGCATCCGGCGTAGGGTGTGTTGTCTGAACACTCACGCCAATCATTTTGGAAAAATATTAGATAAGCGCCGATTATACAATGGAAAATAAAACGTAACTATTCAGCAAATTTTAAGATTCTGTGCATTTACAAGATAAAGCAGCTGTTTTCTCTACGCGATGGGGATTCTTAAGGGGAGAATCGCGTATCGATCCTGAAAATGCCGTTAAGCCCAGTTTTACTGGGTAGGCGTAAATTTAAGGGTAAGTGTGGCAGGGATAAATGGCCTCGCTATAGGCAAAACCAAGATATCAATATCACGACCTAGTCATTACCAAACTCACACAATGCAAACACCGTATGCCCATTATCGCGTAAACGTTGACTGCCGCCTAAATACGGCAAATCAATCAAGAAACAGCACTCCAGCAAGTGACCGCCGCTGGTGTGAATCAAATGTGCCGCCGCACACGCAGTGCCTCCGGTTGCGAGCAAGTCATCGACTAACAAGATAGTTTCACCAGGCATGATCGCATCGTGGTGCATTTCGATTTCATCTTCACCGTATTCCGTATCGTAGGCATAGCTGTGCGTAATATCCGGCAATTTACCCGCCTTGCGAATAGGCACAAAACCCGCGCCCAAAGCATATGCTAACGGTGCGCCAATCGTAAAGCCACGCGCTTCAATCGCCGCGACCTTCGTCACCGACTTATCCTGGTAACGTGCAATCAACGCCTGAATGCTGTACTGAAAACCGGCCGGATCTTTGAGTAAGGTGGTAATATCACGAAACAAAACACCTGGTTTAGGATAATCAGGAATCGTACGGATCAAGGATTCAATCATCATGGGTTCTCCACTGTATTAATGCGGATGACGGGAATACGACACATCGTCTTAGCTCTCTTCACACTGCTGCAAGTACGTCAGAATTTTTTCAAACTGCGCCAGCGACGCATATGGAATGACGATTTTACCTTTACCCGAAGGCTTGTGGTCAACCTTTACGGCAGTGCCTAAACAGGCGGATAGTTTTTTCTGTATGCGCAAGGTATCGGGATCCACGCGCGATTTGTTGCGTAACGGACTAGCGCTACTACCGTTTGCCAACCACTCACGCACCGTACTTTCGGCCTGGCGCACGGTCAGTTCGCGTAGCACGATCAAGCTGCCCAATTTACGTTGATCCTCGGCATTTAACGCCAACAACGCGCGGGCATGCCCCATCTCCAATTCACCACGTTCCAACTGTGCACGCACCTCTTTGGCTAAACCCAGCAAACGCAAGAGATTAGACACCGCCGCCCGTGAACGGCCCACAGCTTGTGCCACTTGTTCGTGGGTCAGGGCAAATTCTTCGATGAGACGTTGTAACGCACTGGCCTCTTCAATGGGATTCAGATCTTCGCGTTGAATATTTTCAATCAAGGCCATGGCCATGGCGGCTTGATCAGGAATCACACGCACTAACGCGGGAACCGTTGACAAACCCGCGATGCGTGCTGCACGCCAACGCCGTTCTCCCGCAATAATTTCATATTTGTTGATGGCAATGGGACGCACTACAATCGGTTGAATCACGCCTTGCGCCTTGATGGATTCACTCAAATCACGCAAAGCCTGATCATCCATGATGTGACGCGGTTGATATTTACCGGCTTGCAATTGGCTCACGGGTAACGCTAACACTTGTTCGGTGTCTGTTGCACTTGACTCCGCACGACGCCGCGTATCGCCGAGCAACACACCCAGATTACGCCCCAGTGCCGGTTTTTTAGTCGCCATGTCATGTCTCTCCTAAATAAACGGCTTGGTTCGCTGTGGCCTCACCAGGCTGCGCTTGCCGTCGTGCAATGATCTCCTGCGCCAACTCCATATAAGCCTTAGCGCCCACCGACGTTTGATCGTAAAGCAAAGCGGGTAAGCCATGACTCGGCGCTTCCGCCAAACGCACGTTACGTGGAATAATCGTCTGGTACAATTTTTCGGGGAAATGCTGCTGTATTTGCGTCAAAATTTCATGCGATAAACGATTGCGGTTATCATACATCGTGAGCAATAAACCCTCTACACCTAACTTTGCGTTTACCGTATCCTTGATTTGTTCGATGGTGTCGAGCAAGCCAAATAAACCTTCTAGTGCATAGTATTCACATTGCATGGGGATTAGCACACCCGTTGCCACCACCAACGCATTGAGCGTCAACATATTCAGTGAAGGGGGACAATCGATAATAACAAAGTCGTAACCGTCCCTTAATTTAACTAAGGCTTGCAATAAGCGGTATTCACGCCGACTCTTGCTGAGTAAGCCCACCTCTGCGGCGGTTAAATCACGATTTGACGGCAATAAATCATAGCCCGCACGCGTCGTCAGTAACACCTGGCGTGCATCCAAATCGTTTAACAACACATCCGTCACCGTGTGTTGCAACTCATTTTTCTGGATGCCACTACCCATCGTGGCGTTGCCTTGCGGATCTAAGTCAACCAATAAAACCGTGCGTGCTAATGCAACCAGTGATGCGGCTAAATTGATGCAAGTGGTTGTTTTCCCCACCCCGCCTTTTTGATTAGCGATAGCCAATACCCGTCCCACGTCAATTTGCCCTCTGTTGCTGTCGTATAAATGCGAAAAAAAATACCGCGTTTTAAGCAAAATCACGGTACCTTGAAGAACTGCTGAATAATTACGTCGGCAGTATAGTGTTATTTGTCGACAAATGCTATCTGGTAGTGCTCGAAATGCGGGCTATTCTCCAGCTGCTTGGTCACTTGGGCGGGTCCCTGTGCTAAGTGAATGGCATCCTCCAGTTGTCCAATGGCGCGCGGCAAAATGATGCTAGCACTTTTATTCATTTGGGGAATCTCGGGTAACAACAACACCGGAATCTGGCGCCTACCGATGTGTAAAATATCTCTACGCACCCGAGGTGCCAATAATTCTAACCCCATCTGTACGGTATTTTCGGTGCTGTACATCAACCAACGCACAATCGCAAGATTATCGTGCTCATCCACCACCGGCTGCGCACTCTCACGAATACGCAACAACAAGCCCACTTCCAACACCAATGACTCCAACGCCGTGGTTGATACGCAATAGCCACCCGGACTGGTGTTGACAATATCCCAGGTTTGAATCGCTGTCGCCATCTGTAAATCATCTTCACGAATCCATGCGACTTGCAAACGCCTGTGACCCACCACGGCGGTTGTGCGCCGGTATTTACGTGAAGGCGGATTGCCCCATGCGTGTAACAACTGCGTGATCCACGTTTTTTTTAAAAACTTCTCCTCTACTTTTATTTCTTCTTGTCCTGACTGATCCAAGGTCAACAGTAGATTATGTAATTTCGCAGTTAATTCCGCCGTATCGATGCTACACCATGCACTGGCATGCGCCACTTTACTGGCGACTAAGCTGCAATAAATAGGCCCCTTATCACTGTATGGATTCACTAAAAATAAATCGCCAGCATTGGCCGTGTCGTGAAATTTTACTGCACCCACCCATTTGGTTAAGAGTCCATGTAACTCATCTATTTCTTGGGTGCGCATCCGTGCCGTACTCGCAGCACTCAGTATTAACGCTACTTTATAACAGTTCAGCACCGTCAACGGTGTGGCGTGGCCGTTGGTTTGGATCAAAGGCGAGTAATCCAACAAACCCAAGATTTTCGCATGCACATAAATACAATGCAGATTGTGCCAAAATAACGGGGGTAATACCCGATAAATTTGACAGTGCCATTTTTGCAACTCGGTTAAAATGCGTAACGCACGGTGCATGGCAATGCCTTGGGTGTGCTGATCCACACTCTTAGCCACGCGAGAAATCATAGGTTCTGCCGACACAGCGTCAGGCTGTATTGCCAAGATATCAGGCGTCACAAACAACGTCATGTACGCAACCGCCAAAGCTTGTTGTATGCTATGCGTAGCATAGCCCGCTTGATAGCGCTGCACCATCGGCATGGCTTGACTCAGTAGCGCCAAACGTTGTTTGCGCACATAACTTTGTAAAACAGGATCAATACGCTCTAACAATTGAAAACGCTGTAACAGTGACAAATTAATCTGTGCTGATTCCGCCAACGCTTCCTCTAACAACAAGGTCACGCCCTCTTCGCTGGGCGCATAGACTAATAATTCTTGTAACGCTTGCACAAACAATTGCGTTGCAGACATGGGGTGATTCGTTCGCGTAAATCCATATACCAACATGCTATTCATCCTTTTCTAGCAATGTAACTATTCAGGAAAATACGGAATAGTTACCCTTAATTTGACGCCTACCCAGTAAAACTCGGCTTAACGGCATTCTCAGGATCGATACGCAATTCTCCCCTTGAGAATTCCCATCGCGTAAAGAAAACACCGCTTTTTTATGCAAAATTGCGCTGCCTTGCAAATTTACTGAATAGTCACTATCAACCTATGTGCTGCAGTGTAGCAAAGACCCACCGCACCCGCTAGTGTACTACTCGCAACCGTTGCACTAGGATGTGGCACAGCAATTCACCTTAAGCGCAGTCTCGACTGTTTGTGCCTTTTTTCTTACCAAATTATTGCTGACACGCATTTCTCTCGTGTAAAAAATCACAAAGGCTAGTGCAAAACCCGCAGACGCTTTACACTAGACTCCACCCGCCAAACAGTGGCTATTGGCAAAACGGCTCTCGCCAAGAAAACCAGGGAATAAGAGTCAGGAGACTAGGATGAACACAGCAAAAACCGCAGTTAAAACCTTCACTAGCTTTGATCAGCTCGCGTTAAAAACATTTGCAGATGGCCTATTGCAATACCTAATCGTAGATTATCAATACGTAGAGGGCAATTTGGTAATCAGCTTGAACGGTCGCTTTGGCTGTGGCAAATCTTGCTTTTTAGCCATGTTCAAACACTATTTAGAACAGCAACAATACAACGTGATCCACATCAATGCCTGGCAAAATGATTTTTTACATGAACCCATCATCGTCATTCTCGCTGAACTACTCGCCTACATAGAAAATGGTAATTTTGCCGCTGAAAAAGCACTGAAAAATGCCATTTTACCGGTCATAGGCTTCATGACCAAGCAACATATCTCACACAGCTTGAGCGTTAATATCAAACAATTACTCAACCGCTTTACCAAAGACAAAGCCGACCGTGGCGAAAAATTTCTGCAAGAATACAAAGAAAAAATAGCGTTATTCAGCTCGCTCAATAACTGTTTGCGTAAATACCTAGCGCCTAATCCCACGCGCAAAACACCGTTTATCCTCTTAATTGATGAATTAGACCGTGCGCGCCCTGATTATGTGGTTAATTTTTTAGAAACAATCAAACACTTTTTCCAAGCACACGGCCTCGTGTTTGTGCTCGCCGTAGACCAATCACAACTAGAATCTTCCGTAAAGTGCTTGTATGGCAGCGAAATCAATTTCGCGGAATATTACCGTAAATTTGTGCACCGTAATATTAATTTTCCGGATACCGACAAACAAGTCGTAGAACAATACATTCGCAGCAGGGTAGAAGAACATTTCAGTCAACACAAAGGCTTGTTGTTTGTGACCGAGCTACACAAAGACAATCAACAAAATTTAGTTGAACTGTGCGTACGCTTTAAATTATCACCCAGACAAACCAACGAGCTGTTTCGTACCCTCTCGCATTATCTCAGTATCAATAAAGAGGGACAAAAAACGCAAATCGGTCAGGTCGTCGCGGCGATGATTTACATCACGCTGACGCTGACCCACAAAGAAGCGATTAGCAGCATAGACCGCGGTACTTACACTTACGTGGAAGCACTCAATTTATTTAAGCAACATCAATTTGAAAATCTACGCTGGTGGGCCCTGCTGCTATTGTATGCTACCTCCACACAACACAATTACCCCGAGCATCGTAGCAAATACATCAAAGAATTTACCATGGGCGAAGCAGAGGTTAAACAACGCTTTAAGGAATGCTTCGGTTACAGCAGTGAAATAGAAAGCGATTCCATTCTGCAAAAGATAGCGAAAAGCATCACCGTCTGTAAAACGATGTATGATGTCTAGACGCGCTTTGGTATTGTCATCCCGAGCTGATATATCCCCACGAATTAAAAACAGCCGTTCGTCCCGAGGAGGCGTCCTGAGGTTCTCGAAGGACGCCGTCTCGACGTGTAAACCGCTGTTATCCAAGCGAAAAAATAAAAAATGTTATGCAACGACTAAACGGCAAAAGATAAAAATAGGTTGAAAATTATTGTTGCCGTTTACCCTCCTGAGGTCCTCGAAGGACGAGACGATCGCTGCGCGATCGCCTCAGGGCGAACGGCGAAAATTAAATTTATCAACCTGCTACATGAAGAATTCGTGGCGATGTATCAGTTCGGGATGACAACAGTGGTGCGTTGCACTACGCCGAATAGCAGAAACACGCCGCACCATGCGGCACAAAATCAATACTTCATCAATACAATTGTCCTGACTCGCCGTTCTTTCAACGCAACGTCCTGAAAAAATCCTGCGTCTCCGCCACAATGACCGGCGTCAAATACAGTAATGCAATTAAGTTAGGAAGTGCCATCAAGCCATTAAAAATATCCGCTAGCGTCCATACTAAACTTAATTTAAGTACCGCACCTACACCCACAAACAACACAAACACCACACGGTAAGGCAAAATCATCCGCGCACCCAACAAGTATTCGATGGCTTTTTCACCGTAGTAGCACCAACCCAATATCGTAGAATAAGCAAACAGTACCAAACCCACCACCACGATCAACTCGCCTGTCGCAGGTAAACCCTGCGTAAACGCAACGATTGTCAATTGCGCGCCGGTTTTACCGCCTTGCCATGCACCCGTGACGATCAAAACCAATCCCGTCATCGTACACACCACCAACGTATCGATGAAAGTCTGCGTCATAGAAACTAAGGCTTGCGTTACTGCATGTTTGGTTTGAGCGGCCGCCGCTGCGATAGGTGCACTGCCTAATCCCGATTCATTGGAGAAAAGTCCACGCGCAACACCCATGCGCACCACTAACATCAAGGAAGCACCCATGAAACCGCCGGTAGCCGCCATCGGTGTAAATGCCGATTTAACAATCAACACCAATGCGCCAGGCACGGCTTTGGCAAACACACACAACACTATCGCTGCACCTACCACGTAAAACACGATCATAAAGGGCACTAGTACGCTGGTCACTTTACCTATGCTCTTGATGCCACCCAACACCACCAAACCAACAGCTAACATCAAACACACACCCGTGATTACCGGTGGGACGTGAAAACTACCCTGCATGGCATCCGCCAAACTGTTGGCTTGTACCATATTACCGATGCCAAACACCGCGGCAATTACCACAAAAAAAGCGAACACCCCCGCCATCCAGTGCCAACCCATGCCGTGTTTGATGTAATACATGGGACCACCACGCACCGTACCATTGGCATCTCTTTCACGGTACTTTACCGCTAATAATGCTTCGGCATATTTGGTTGCCATGCCCACTAAGCCGGTCATCCACATCCAAAACATCGCGCCTGGACCACCCACCGCAATCGCTGTTGCCACTCCGGCAATATTACCTGTCCCCACCGTTGCAGATAACGCCGTGGTTAAGGCTTGAAAATGCGAAATCTCACCAACCTGTGGATCACTCTCTTTACGTTTAATCAGTGCCAAATAAAACGCATGGCCCAGTGCCGTGAACTGTATGCCACGCAACACCCAGGTTAACCATAACCCCGTACCCAACAGCAACACGATGAGCGGCAGATTCCACACCCACGCATCCACACGATTAGCCATCACTTCGAACGCAGCCAGCCATCCCTGCATAATCTACCTCACTTTCGTACTTTTGATCCTGACGCCTCGTCGCAGACGCCCTATTTTAAGGCGGGGAGTGTAATATAGTTTTTCACACAAAACCATAGGGTGGGAAACTCTGTCTATATGCCACTAGCGACATAGCTAACGGCAGTCACCGATAATGTCTTTCGTCTCTACAACCAATGCAAACTCATCGTGCAGACTTGCTAAAGCTAGCGGGTGCACTTACTCCACTGGATATCGCTTGCCATGCTGATCGCATCGATCAAACGTAGCGGTTGCGTCAGCAACCACTGCAACCTCAAACCCTAGATCATGGCCCATGCGCGCCGTGGTAGAGACGCAATGATCCGTGGTGAATCCCACCAGAATAATATCTTGAACACGCGATAGTCTAAGCTGCGCCTCTAGGCCGGTACCCATAAACGCTCAATGTACCCTTTTTTCAAAAACAACTTCATCCGTACCGGATGACACCTCCATATTCAGAAACTGATATACCGCTCGTACTTGAAGATGCGAACGTTGATAGGTAAGTCGCGCGGTATATCCTGTTTCTAGACCTACGAAAAGTAAATTTTCGCTCGCTCACCCAAGGATCGATACGCGATTCTCCCCTTGGGAAAGCCCGTCGCGTAGAGAACACTTCAAAATGCAAAAATCGCATTTTGAAATGGAATGGGTATATATCCCCACGCATTAAAAACAGCCGTTCGTCCCGAGGAAGCGTCCTGAGGGCGAACGGTGAAGTTGAGTTGTCCTAGTATCCATATAATTCGTGGAGATGCATCAGTTCGAGATGACCGCGTTTTAGTACGCCCTAATACAATAAACGCGTACGTATCGTCCCTTTGATCGTCTTTAATTTTTCCAATCCCAAATCGCTGGCATCCGTATCTACATCAATCACCACATATCCTACGTTGCCTGAGGTTTGTAGGTATTGCGCGGCAATATTGATATTATGGGTGGAAAACACCTCGTTGATTTGACTCAATACCCCGGGAATATTTTCATGTATGTGTAACAAGCGACTCTTACCGGTATGTAACGGTAGGGTCACTTGCGGAAAATTAACTGCGGCTTCGGTAGAACCGTTGTTACTGTACTTCATTAATTTTAACGCCACATCTTCGCCTATGCTGTATTGCGCTTCTTGCGTGCTACCGCCGATGTGTGGTGTCAGAATCACATTGCTAAATGCTTGTAACGGTGAAGTAAAAGTTTCGGCATTGCCTTGTGGTTCTTGTGGGAATACATCAATCGCCGCGCCCACTATATGTTTGGTTTGCAGGGCATGGACTAAGGCATCTATGTCAACGACAGTACCACGCGAGGCATTAATCAAGAAACTACCCGGCCGCATCTGGGATAAGGTGTCGGCATTGATCAAGCAGTGAGTGGCTGCGGTTTCAGGTACGTGTAAAGACACCACATCGGATTGCGCCAACAATTCGTATAAGGAGCCACAACGCCGTGCATTCCCTAAACTGAGTTTTTGTTCTATGTCATAAAAACTCACTTGCATGCCTAAATTTTCCGCCAAAATACCCAGCTGCGTGCCGATGTGGCCATAGCCCACAATACCTAAACGCTTACCGCGAATTTCCACACTCTGATTCGCCGATTTCAGCCAGTGACCTTGACGCAATTGCGTGGACTTATGCGGAATGTCGCGCATCAATAAAATGATTTCAGCCAATACCAATTCCGCGACACTGCGCGTATTAGAATACGGCGCATTGAACACCGGAATACCCAAGCGTTGCGCGGCATCCAAATCGACTTGATTAGTGCCTATGCAAAAGCAACCGATCGCCAATAAGCGTTTGCCAGCGGCCAACACCTCTGCATTGACCTGCGTCCTAGAACGTATCCCCAGGAAATGCACATCGGCAATTTTTTCCTGCAGGGTCGCTTGATCCATGCTTTGCGGATGGTATTCAATCTGGGTATAACCGTCTTGTTGAAATAAGCTGACGGCACACTGGTGCACCCCTTCTAACAATAATATCTGCATTTTTTCTTTAGCGAACGATGTTTTGTGCATGGGGGCACCTTATCAAGTGAATCGATTTAATGTTAGCATACGCCGGAAAAGTCATGACTCAATGAACGACTACGTTACCGTACTTAAATGAGCAGTGCAAGAGGGACCACCACAGATGCGCGATAAACAACAGGTATGCAACGCAATACACGTAGCAATACCCGAACTGGAATGCACACAGGATGCCGAACTGTTGCAAACATTCGGCGTAGATTGGACGGGAGGCTATGTCCCTGATCCCTTACTTGTCACGTTTCCTACTGACATCAATCAAGTGCAACACTTGGTGCTATTTGCTAACCAACATCAATTAAGTTTAGTCCCCTCAGGCGGACGCACCGGCTTGAGTGCAGGCGCTGTCGCTGCCCAGCAAGAAATCGTCGTTTCCTTCGCCAAGATGCAGCGTATCTTACACGTTGATCCGGTAGACAGACTGGTGACCTGCGAAGCCGGCGTCATCACCCAGACCTTACAAGACTACGCACGCGCGCAAAACTTATATTTCCCCGTCGACTTTGCCTCACGCGGCAGTAGCTACATTGGCGGCAATATCGCAACCAATGCCGGTGGAATTAATGTATTGCGCTACGGACTATTGCGTGACTGGGTCGCAGGACTGACTGTGGTCACCGGCAAGGGTGATATCCTTAACCTCAATGCCGGCTTAATTAAAAATGCCACGGGCTATGACCTACGCCATCTATTCGTTGGCAGTGAAGGCACGCTAGGCTTGATCGTAACAGCCCAATTGCGTCTTACCGCATTACCACCGCCACAACAAGTCATGGTATTAGCACTGCCAGCGTTACGCCACATCATCGATTTGTTATTGTTGTTTCGCAGCCACGTCACCTTATCTGCCTTTGAATTTTTTTCCGATGCGGCCTTGCAACATGTCTTGCAACATAACAACAGACCGTTTGCCACGCAAACCCCGTTTTATGTGTTACTCGAGTTTGATGCCGCCACCGCACAACAGCAAGAAGCGGCATTAAACGCATTCACATTCGCCATGGAACAACACTGGATCAATGATGGCGTGGTCAGTCAGACCGGCAAACAAGCTGAGCAACTGTGGAAATTGCGCGAAAACATCAGTGAGACCATCGCAAAGTATCACCCGTATAAAAACGACATCGCTGTCAAACCCTCGCAGGTCGTGGCGTTTTTGCAGGATTTAGACGAGGTCATGCAACAACACTATCCGGATTTTGCCGTCGTTTGGTTTGGCCATATTGGCGATGGCAATCTGCATTTAAATGTACTCAAGCCAGCACAGCTGAGCATGGCCGACTTTGTACTGCATTGCCAACAAGTCAATCGCCTGGTGTTTGCGACCGTGCAAAAATACCAAGGCAGCATTTCTGCCGAACACGGCGTAGGCTTATTAAAACAACCTTACCTGCATTACACGCGTGATCCCGCTGAAATCGCCTATTTGCAGGCGATCAAAGCAGCGTTTGATCCAAAAGGCATTCTTAATCCCGGTAAGCTGTTACCGTAATCACGGGTATGCTGCGGCACTTAAGAAACCTCTTATCGCAAACTTACCCTAAACATCTCTTGTTAATAAAACCTTAAGCTTAGTGCGCTAGGCTAAACCCTCACAGCAGTGACACAACAATAATAAATTTAAGAGGCAACCTATGCTTGAAGAAAATCTATATAATACCCAGGACTCAGGACAACCCGAAACAAACGAAACAACAACCGCAGAGATTCTAGAAAAATTAGACCAGGCACAAGGAAAAATGACCCGGATGCTGGCGCATCAACAAAAAGAAGTCGATCAAAAACAAGGTGTTCTCACGACAAACCTCGTAACGTTGACGACAAGGCTGCAAGAAAAAGCGCGCACCTTTGCGTCTAAAAATCCCGGGGTATACAACCCAGCCGAAGCGTTTCTCGCGCCGCTTGCCGACATACACCAGTTTGTCACACGGATCAATGCAGACACCGCAGATTTCAGCGCAAGTAGTACCATCGCCAAAAGCATAGAGTCGACTGGCAACGCGATACTCGCCTATGTGGAACTTTACGATTTATTTCGATACCACGCTGACTTCATCGACACCAATGTAGAGCAAAGCCTATCAATACAATATTTATTAGCTGAACCTTGGCAAAAAACGATGAAATACGAGCTGCTTTATGCCGATGCACTCAAACACATTGAAAACTACCTGGAGACAGCGCAACCGCTACTGGCTACGCTTACACAACGCTTAACAACAGAAAATTCTGCCGATCTACACACACTACAGCAAAAACATACGGCAGCCGTGGAAGAGGCCCTAGCAAAAAAAGCCCACGTCACTCAGCAAAAGGAAGCGGTCTCTACCCGCATGAAAAGCATCAACGAATTTTTACGCTCGCCGCTGAATCGGCTGGCAGCAGCTGTGCAAGCCGAACGTTCGCCCGGGAAATTAGACGGTTTCATCAGTGACATTGTGACGTATCTCTACGACCAGAATAAAACCGGAGACGTCGCAAAGTACGCAGAGCAGTATGCCAAAGCCATCAACAACCCAGGCGGCGATTTGACGCAAACCATGGCACAGTGTACGACTATCCTCAAAATCATAAGCGCTATGCGTGCTGATCGCAGATATGAGGCCGTAGATAAAAATACCCAGGGCCTGTTAGACAGCCACTATACCGTGCTGCTTCAGGCAATAAACGCTTACACTGATAGCACGTATACCCCCGTGATAGACCAGATACAAGCGGCGCTGAGTGCACTTGCAGAGGGGCAAGACGCCAATTTGAGCCCGCAAGATCCTATCTTGCGTGCATTCTACACGGCAAGCGCAGATGTCGATCGCTATATATCCGCTTTAGACGGCGAACAAACGGATCCCGATCTACAAGCCTTGCTGACCCGGACGCGCGAGCGCTCGCAACAAATCATCGAACTATTCAGCTTTAGTGGCAGCAGGCAAGCCCACTTAATTAAGACCATCCGCTACCTAACCCTGCACCGTGATACAGACGTAAAACATAGACTCAAGCAGGAAATAGCAGCAGGCATAGCATCGAGCTACACACCCGAAAAAGCGAAACAAGAATTACTGGAGGAAGTAAGGCTCCTAGAACAAGTGCCTCTAACCGGCGCTTTACACGACAACCTATCGCATTTGGCGGCCATGCTAGCCGCGATGAGAATGTTGGATCGACAAGATAAACAAGAAGCCAAAGGCAAATGGTTGGGTGCGATGGCGCAAGGTACGCAAGATAGCAACATCAACCGCTTAGCTGCCACAATCGATAAGTATCTACGCACATTACAAACCGGTGTTACAACAACGAGTCCACTTGCCACCATCCAGGCTGACATAAATACACTCGTCGATCTCGACAAACTAAGTCAATGCGCCAAACACATATTTGAGGCAAAATCACATAAGACATTTGCTCAGTTTTTCGAAAACATGCAACAAATCAGGGCCAATGCACTCGTGCAATTAGCCGCAAAAATAGCTGGCCTATCACCAGCGACACTGGAACTAACCGCAGGCAAGCCATTGAATGCAATAGTGCAGATGTTAATGCCGATTGCCGGCACAGAGCCCATGCAGTCCGCCCTCTTGCAACACCGCATTGCCTTAGGCAAACGGATTGCCGCCATCAACACGCCATTAAATGCGGCAATCACCGCGTTAGAGGCTATAGAAGGCACAGAAACTACACAAGCAGCGCTCAAACAGATCCGTGCAGAACTGCCAAACACACCGACTGCTGAGCTGAGACAACGTTTACAAACGCTCATGGTAGCGTTGCATAATAGCGACAGCACAGCACATGTAGCGGCACAGCTCATGCAGGTTTTTAGCAATTTGTCAGTGCAATCTATAAACCTTGGTAATAACACTAATGGGTTTTTCGGTAGAAGATCCACAGTGGATCCAGGAATCGACAATAACAATAATAAGAATGCGACAGGAACCAACCCTAGAAAGTCATCGGAGGAAAACACACACCTCTCTCTTACCAAGTAGTCCCATTCATGTAACACCCAGCACAACCCTAGGGCTGTGCTGCGTTTAGCTATACCATGTAACTATACCGTTAGCTTATTTGCTAGCGGTATATCCCTGCAACGCTTGCGCCAGTTCATGCAGTAACAACACTTGTTCCGCATCTAGCGTGGCTGCTGCCAACAAATTCTGAATCTCGCACGTGGCCGCCTGCGGTGTTAAGCGTGGCTGACCGCGGTAATCCAGTGTGTTTGAATCTTCAGAGTGTAGATCACGCAAATACGCAGCAAACGTCGAGGCATGCTGTCCCTGCAGTAAATCGACTTGGGATCTCCCGATTATCCGCAATGCCAGATCATACAGCCGCGGTGTAGCTGCACTCTCCAATAAGACCACACGTTGCGCCCACGTCTGCTGCTGAAAACGCGTGATCCACGCTTGTTCGCTGACCGACCAGAATCCTTGCTCGTACAGAGCAGCACTCACATCCAGGTTGGGTATTTTGGGGTAGGTGTAATTCAAGTAATAGTTTTGTATTGCTGCCCATTCACGCGGCTGCTGTAACAACCACTGCAGATTTTGCTGCGCTAGCGTTTGTCGTGGTGACAACAAGTGCTGTAAAAAACGTGGACGATACGGTAACAAAAAGCCGAGCTCGGCCGCTTTTTTTTGCGTGACAGTGGTGGTGCCTACAAACGCTTGACACGTACTATCCTGCAATTGCACCGTATCTAAGTGCAACCAGATAAATTGATTTTTATAATGCACGTGCTGTCCCAGTGCGAGCACTGGGGCTTGATAAGCACGTGCCGTCCCCATGCTCGGCATGATCAACAAGCCTTGCTTACCCAACGGCGTATCCGTCAATTGCTGGTAACGTTTGCTGTCTTGCTGTTTATCAAAAAATCCCGTGACGTAATCCCACATTTCGCTCTGTTGATATAACACACGCGCTAAGGCCAGCGTGATCTCTACGTCTACCATCGCGTCATGCGCACGACCCGCAACCCACTGATTGGTTTGATTCAATGCCTCTAGGCGCAGCGACACGGTGTCATCCAACATCGGCCAAGACAATATCTCGGGTTTATACAGATAATACATGACGAGCATGGGATACAGATCCATACGTCTACAACCATTGGCGTATTGATGGGTATATGGCGCAAGTAAATTGCGATAAAATGAGAAGCGTAAAAACTCATCGTCAAACTTCAAGGTGTTGTAACCCAAACTGATAGTACCTGGTTCGTTGAGCAACTGGTGTATGTGTTGCAACGCCGTATACTCATCGGTCCCTTCACGCAAACGGTGTAAGGGCAAGCGGTGTGTGATCAAGGCCCCCGGCGCGATGATCGTATCGGGGTTAAGGCATACCGCGATTTGATAACGATCGATTTCACGCAGTTGGCTATCGGTGCGTATCGCGGCAAATTGCAAGATTTGATCAAAACACTTATTTAAACCGCTGGTCTCTATATCGTAAAAAAGGTAGCTTGTCTGCATAATCCATCATTCACTTAGCACGAATGCACATCAGCATAACAGAACGCCAATGACGTAGCCAATGTCATACGTACTCCACAATCCTTGCCATAACCGCATTATTTTGGTAACTATACCGCTCGTACTTAAAAATGCGCATTTAAGTGAATTAGTAACTATTCAGCAAAATTGCAAGACATTACGATTTCACTTGAAAAACTGGTGTTTTCATTACGCGATGGGGATTCTTCAGGGGAGAATCGCGTATCGATCCTGAAAATGCCGTTAAGCCCCGTTTTACTGGGTAGGCGTCAAATTAAGGGTAACTATTCAGCATTTTGCTGAATAGTTACGTTAATTATTTGCGCGGTATATTGTTGTTTTTGTGACCGGCACAAAGTGCCTGTGCGCGGGTCACCCAAGGGGAGCATCGCGATTCACCCCTTGGGGAGTCCAGAGGGGAGCTTATGCAATAGCTTCTCTCTGGTCGCCGTCCGTGCGAATTTACTTCGCGCAGACGAACCAATCAAGGAAACCATCTCGGTCGCTTGCGGCCGAGTTGTTAAAAATGCAAAAATCGCATTTTGAAGTGTGATGGGTATATACGCGAACCGTCCTGTTTATGTTTCAAGAGGGAACATTGTTATGCAAAGCGACATTACCTTATCCGCTGCCGTAGCCGATACGACCTGGCAACAAGTCAGTCAGCTGCGCGCCTACCTGGATAAGCGCATCATCGGGCAATCCGCATTAAACGTGCGTCTGCTCATCGCGTTATTGGCTGACGGCCACGTACTGATTGAAGGCCCTCCCGGCTTAGCCAAAACGACCGCAGCCAAAACCCTGGCGTCGGGCATCGCCGCCAGTTTTCACCGTATTCAGTTTACGCCCGATTTACTTCCCGCCGATCTGACCGGCACGGACATCTACCGACCGCAAGAGGGTTCCTTTCAATTTCAACCCGGACCTATTTTCCATAACCTATTATTAGCAGACGAAATCAATCGTGCACCCGCTAAAGTGCAATCGGCGTTGCTGGAAGCCATGGGTGAACGTCAAGTCTCTGTCGGTAATAACCGTCATCTGTTACCGCCGCTGTTCATGGTGATCGCTACGCAAAACCCCATTGAACAAGAAGGCACTTACCCGCTACCAGAAGCACAGCTGGATCGTTTCCTGTTATATGTCAAAATAGACTATCCGCGTGACAGTCACATTGAGCAACAAATTTTGCAATTAAATCGCCAGTTACACACACAACGCGAACACACCCTAGCAACACCACAGATAACGCCGCAAACGGTGTTACACCTGCGTAATCATTTATACAAGTTACATCTGAGTCCTGCCTTAGAAGAATATATCGTGCGCTTGGTCTTAGCCACACGCCATCCCGCCGCCTACAGTCAAGAGTTGGCGCAGTGGCTACGCTTCGGTGCAAGTCCTAGGGCGAGCATCGGCTTAGAACGTTGCGCCAGAGCGCATGCGTGGTTACAGCAAAGAGATTACGTATTACCAGAGGATATACACGCGATTGCCCTGGATGTATTAAGACACCGCGTGTTGTTGAATTTCGCTGCCGAGGCAGAAGGCATTTCTAGCGATGACTTTGTGCAAGAATTATTGCAACGTGTTCCTATCCCTTGAGGCAATGATGGCAAACCCAGCGTCCCCCACACAACGCACGGCACCCGCTGCAGCGCCGCATCAAGGTCACTGCATTGCTTTGCCGCAATTACTTCGCTTACGCGCGTTCGCACGCACGCTGAATATATGGCAACAACCGGTCGCACAACACAGTATGCTGACCGGGCAACACAGCAGTCGCTTACGCGGCAGAGGACTTGATTTCAGTGAAGTGCGACTCTATCAACCGGGCGATGATGTGCGCTACATCGATTGGCGCGTCAGCGCACGCCGCGGCATAACCCACAGCAAATTATTTCAAGAAGAAAAACAACGCCACGTGTTGATTGTCGTAGACTACAGTGCCAGTTTGTTTTTCGGCACCCGTGTCGCATTTAAAAGCGTGGTAGCCGCACAAGTTGCGGCATTGCTAGCATTTGCGGCCACCCAGCACCATGACCGCGTCAGCGGTTTGCTATTTTCTGGCGAACAACACACGGTATTCCCCTACCAACCAGCTAACCATAATCTATTGATGTTCCTTAAAAAATTGAGCGACACGCAGCAACCCGTCAGCAAGCAACCACCCAATTATGCGCAACTGCTGCCGTTATTCAATCAACACAGCAAGCGTAGCGGATTGATTGTCATCATCAGTGACTTTCATCATCTGCAGCCCGAACACCTCGCCACCTGGCGCCAGTTACGTCAACATCATCCCATTCTGGCGATATCGATTACCGATCCGTTCGAGCAAGCATTGCCTGGCACAAGCGTGTATCGCTTGCGTGACGATACCCAAACCTGCGATATCAATGGCGGCGACCCGCAGTCACGTGCAGCCTATACGCAGCGTTTTCAACAACACCAACAGCGCATACACCAACTGTGGCAACGTGCCAATGTACGCTGGTTAACGCTCTCTACCGCCGATCATCCGACCCGATTTTTACAACAACACCTGGGGCAACACCGATGTTAGCGCCAGATAATTTAGACTTACGCGACATACACTTACCGCCACCGATCAGCATATGGCCACTGGCACCCGGATGGTATATCGCGGCAGGATTACTGTTAAGTGGCCTCGCTGTGCTAGGTCTGCTGTTATACCGCTATCACCGACGTGAGCACAATCGGCGTTTAGCCTTACGTCAATTAGCCCACATCGTGCAGGAATATCACCACACCGCACAGACCACACACAGCCTAGCGGCGCTCAATCGCTTATTGCGCCAAGTAGCATTGTTGTATTACCCACCACAACAGGTGGCTAGCTTACACGGATCCGCATGGCTTAGCTTTCTCGATAACAGCATACACACGCGGGCATTTACCCAGGATGCTGGGCGCCTATTAAGCGATATCGCGTATCAAGACAGCAGTGCGGCGGATCCAGCCGCGTTATTTGCGCTGGCTAAACAATGGATCACACAGGTGAAAACGCCGCGTCACTAGGACACATTGTGCAAACACCAACGTTCTCGTCTATACTCAGCAAAGGTAACTATTCAGCAAAGTTGCAAGGCATTATGATTTTGCGTGAAAATGCAGTGCTTTCTTTACGCGATGGGGACTCTCCAGGGGGAACCGCGATTCTCCCCTGAGAATGCCGTTAAATCCCGTTTTACTGGGTAGGCGTAACATCAAGGGTAACTATTCAGCACTTTGCTGAATAGTTACCCGCAAAGGAACCTGTACTCACCTGCTGCACAGGTAATGGAACGATACTATGACGGCTACGCGACCACATGCTACTTCGCACTTAATCCTCGACTTATCGCGGCGCTTGATCAAAGCACAAGAGCCGATCCGTATTCTCGATGCCATCAAGTGGGATGATAACATCAAGCAAACGTTCTTCGCGCAGCATTGTCAGGTTCTCCCCCAGGTAGATAAACAATACTATCAACACAATCCGCTGCCGTTCAAAGTAGAGAGCAAAATTGCTGAATTTGATAAGATCATTCGCGACACCGTGAACCAATTAGGCGACTTCTCTAATATCACCCGTCTCATCCGCCGCAGGTGTGAAGATTATTGCAATGCCTTGCGCATGTTATCCGTACGCGGCACGCGCCAATTTTCCAAACAAGCCATGGCGCTATACGGTGCACCCAACGATGCATTTTATCTGGGTGGCCCACGCTTATCAGAACTCGGCACCTTACTCGGTGATGTCTTAAAAAATCTCGTCCATACCGTACAAAATGATTTGGACGAGAAAAAATATACCGCACAGCAAGCCACCGAAATATTGCAAGAACGCCTCGCACGTTATTTTTGTTACGACGATAAAGTCATTGTCAAACTCAGCGATAACATCATCGCTGATGCAGCCGCCGGCGCAGACAATATCAAATTAAATCCGCAAGTCCGTTTTAGTGAACGTGATTTACGTTATTTGGAAGTACATGAAGGCTGGGTACATGTCGGCACCACCTTGAATGGTACCAAACAACCACTCTGCACCTTCTTATCGAAGGGCTCACCCGCCTGCTGCGTCACGCAAGAAGGCTTAGCGGTCATTAACGAAGTATTTACTTTTTCATCGTGCCCGCAACGCTTATTTAAACTCGCTAACCGCGTAAAAGCCATCGACTTTGCCAATCAAGGTGCCGACTTCATTGAGATTTTCCGCTTCTTCTCCGCGCAGGGCTACAATGACGAAGACAGCTATAACTACAGCGTGCGGGTATTTCGCGGTAGCATTCCCACTGGCAAGCCTTTTACCAAAGATTTGTCCTACACCCGAGGCTTTGTACTGTTGTATAACTACATGCGGCTGGCCGTGCAAAAAGATGAAGTCAAAAAAATTCCACTGCTGTTTCTGGGAAAAATAATCATCGATGAACTGGACTTGCTGACTGATTTAGTGGAAGAAGGTATCATCGTGCAACCCACCTATATGCCCGCGCAATTTAAGGATCTTGCTGCATTGTGTGCCTGGATGAGCTTGTCGTTGTATTTAAATAAATTTGATTTGTGAGGCACGTACACATTGTGACAAAGGTAAAGAGTGTCATCCCGAACAGCACAACTAAAACCGGTGTCATCCCGAACGGTGTGAGGGATCTCAGGAAGGATGCAACGGCTTGCAGAGTGAGATTCTTCGCTGCGCTCTGAATGACAAAGAAGGGTGAGATCCCTCGTTACACTCGGACACCCATTAGAAAGATTTTTCGTCCGCAACAAGATCTTGTTTTAAACTTTTCTACCTAGCTACTTTCCTTTATACTACGCGGCAATCCGTGTACATGGAGTAACAGCGTGTTAACCCTTGGTTTCCCTTGGCTGCTTGGTTTGTTGCCATTACCATTACTGTGTGGGTGGTTGTTACCGGCTGCCAAAATAACCTTACCCAGTGCGTTGAAATTCCCTTTCCCGCACCATCTCACCGATCTCCCTAATTCTCCCTACAAACAAAGTGTGCCAAACAATCGCTGGCGCGCAGCGGCGTGTCTTTTATTGTGGATTGCCTTAGTTGTTGCGGCCAGTGCACCGCGCTGGTTAGGTGATGTAGTGACGCTACCACGCGAGGGCCGCGACATCATGTTGGTCATGGATATTTCTGGTAGCATGCAAATAGAAGACATGGTACTTAAACACCAACAAGTCGATCGCCTCACTGCCGTACAGCAAGTCGCTAGCCACTTTATTCAACGTCGCCAAGGCGATCGCATAGGGCTTATCTTGTTTGGCAGCAAAGCCTACTTGCAAACGCCGCTCACCTTCGATCGTCAAACTGTCATAAGCTTGCTAAAAGACGCCACTATCGGCTTGGCGGGACCACAAACAGCCATCGGTGATGCGCTGGGCTTGGGAATTAAACATCTATTACAAACCCAAAAGCGCAGCCGCGTGCTTATCCTATTGACAGATGGCGTCAATACCGCCGGTAGCCTCACCCCCACTGAGGCCGGTCAACTTGCCATAGCGCAAGACATCCCTATCTACACCATAGGCATAGGCGCTGACAGCGTAAGGGTTTACGACGCATTCGGGACACGCGATGTGAATCCGTCTGCGGATTTAGATGAACCGTTGTTAACCGCCATTGCCAAACAAACCGGAGGCGCTTATTTTCGTGCGAAAGACACTGAAACCTTACAAAAAATCTACCGCACGATAGATCAATTACATCCCACTGTCAGTGAGCAAGCCTCGTGGCGACCCATGCAAGAATTGTATGTTTGGCCCTTATCCTTAGCCCTAGGCCTCAGCATACTATTGAGTTGGCGCTATCTACAGATATCGTGGCCATGGCGCAGACAACGCAGACAGCACATACCGCCGAGAGTCCAACATGATTAACCTACATCTACAACATCCTTATTGGCTGTTTGCCGCGCTGCCATTATTATTCCTCATACGTTGTCTACACACCCAAGACCGTAACGACGATCATTGGCGACACGCCTGCGATCCGCATTTATTGCCACACTTATTGCTGACCGAGGTCCGTAACACCCGCTGGATTAAACCGGCGTTAGCGAGCATGTGGTTATTCTGTATTATGGCATTGAGTGGCCCTTGCTTTTCACAAACGGCAACGACGCTGTATCGACAACAAGATGCGCTGGTTATTGCGCTTGACATGTCGAGTACCCTGCTAGCAAACGACATTACACCCAATCGCGCCACACGCGCGAATTACAAAGTATTGGATATTTTGCGCCAAAGGCAAGAAGGGCAGACCGGCATGTTGGTGTTTACTGCTTTACCGTTTGTGGTATCCCCATTAACCGATGATGCACGCACCATCGCAGCGATGATCCCCAGCCTACATCCCAATATGTTACCAACTGACGGTAGTAACATCGGCGCTGCGCTACACAAAAGTGCTGATTTAATGCGGCAAGCGGGCTTTAGTAAAGGTAGGATCCTAATCATCTGCAGCAACAGTGCAACCAACAACGATCAACGCAATGCAGCAACACTGGCACGTCAGGGTTTCACTACCTCTGTACTCGCCATTGGTTCAGAGCAAGCCGTGCCATTGTCTAGCACCAACGGTTTGCTGCAAGATGCGAATGGCAATGTGCGCTTTGCCCGCACCGATATGCATTCACTACGCGCACTCGCCAGTGCAGGCCAAGGTAACTTCGCGCTATTTCGCAGTGACGACATTGATTTGCAACACCTATTCAAGCAACATACGGCACAAGGGGCTAAACAAGCGGAAAATGAACAGACCACACTGACGTGGCGAGACAGCGGTTATGTGTTTGTTTGGCTACTTTTGCCATGTGTACTATTGCTATTTAGACGGGGTTGGTTTCATGTCGTGGTTAAAAAGTAGTGCCTTACACCGATCACTGCGCTACTTGTTAGCCGCATTACTTCTGCCTATTGCCACAAACGCGATGACATGGCAAGACCTGTGGCTACGTCCCGATCAGCAGGGTGCTTTAGCTTTACAACAGCAACAACCTGCACAGGCTATACAACAATTTCGCGATCCACAATGGCGCGCCGTGGCAGCCTATCGCGCGCAAGATTATGCCCAAGCCATACGTCTACTAACGCCACAACACAACGCATTGGCTTATTACAATCTAGGTAACGCACTCGCTAAAGCGGGTGAATACCAACCTGCACTGCAAGCCTATCAACAAGCCTTAGCGCTACAACCGCAGGATCAAGACGCCCTACACAATAAGCAGGTAGTTGAAAACTTACTAGAGCAGCAACAACAGCAACAGCAACAACAGCAGCAGCAACAACAGCAACAGCAGCAACAGCAACAACAGCAACAGCAACAACAGCAACAGCAGCAACAGCAGCAACAGCAGCAGCAACAGCAGCAGCAACAGCAGCAACAGCAACAGCAGCAGCAACAGCAGCAACAGCAGCAGCAACAGCAGCAACAGCAACAGCAGCAGCAACAGCAGCAACAGCAGCAACAGCAGCAACAGCAGCAACAGCAGCAACAGCAGCAACAGCAGCAAC
>JACCDN010817761.1_pt1 | contig 69353 bp, 50 predicted proteins | sample 7441691 | NCBI WGS metagenome assembly JACCDN01 (sample SAMN15323439, study PRJNA562643) | freshwater metagenome | isolation source: river surface water | place: USA:Blue River Watershed | collected 2017-08-16
GCGGTTGGCTCTTTCAGCCGGAGATTCAATTCAACTTTAATCAGCTGTTTGGCTGGTTATCGGGGGCGAATTTTTTGCGCGCCAAGGCGGTTATGCATACCAATGAAGGGGTTTACATGTTCAACGCCGAAAACGGCGTGCTCAGCGTCAACCAGATTCCGGTGCAATCCGTCGATGAGATTTTGGATAGTCGCATCGAAGTTATCGACGACAAAAAGATTGCTGCCGATGAGACCGAAAAGGTGTTATTGGAAGCGATGCTCAATTAACGGCGTTTTCTGCTCGGGCAGAACGGAGAATTGATGGCGCACTTATGGTGCGCTTGTGACAAATTTGCTGCACAAAGCAGCAAGAGTTGAATCTTACATCTAGACTCAATGAGATGATTCACGGGCTCCAGTCGGATCGGCACATCCTAAATAAGAAGAGGGTTTCACTATGTCATTATTGCTCGCGCTAATCGCCGTATGGGCGTTGATCGCCATACTCACCTTACGGCAGGTCGCACTCTCAGCCGCGTCGGCCTTGGTGCTGATTTTCTGGGTGGTGTTGGGTGCCCTAGTGCCCTGCATGCTATCGCTCTGGGCGTTGGTGCCCTTGGTTGCCGTGCTGCTGGTGTTGAATGTGGGTGGCTTGCGCCGTGCGTTACTCACCACGCCGGTATTTGGCTTGCTGAAAAAAACCATGCCGAGCATGAGTGTCACCGAACGTGAAGCTTTAGAGGCCGGTACTACCTGGTGGGAAAAAGAGCTCTTCAGCGGCAGGCCAGACTGGAACGAATTCGCTCAAATTGGTTTGCCTCAATTAACGAGTGAGGAGCAATCCTTCTTAGATAATGAGGTGAGTGAACTGTGTGCCATGCTCAATGAGTGGGAAATCACCAGCAGCCGTAAAGATTTACCCCCAGAAGCCTGGCAGTATCTGAAAGACAAAGGCTTTTTTGGCCTAATCATTCCTAAGTCTTTTGGTGGCCGCGAATTCAGCCACTATGCGCAAAGCCGCATTATGAGCAAAATTGCCAGCCGCTCTGGCACTGCAGCCGTTACCGCCATGGTGCCCAACTCCCTCGGCCCGGGCGAGCTCTTGATGAACTACGGCACCGAGGAGCAAAAAAATCGCTGGCTGCCCGGCTTGGCCAAAGGTACTGAAATCCCCTGCTTTGGTTTAACCGGCCCCGAAGCGGGTTCCGATGCAGGCTCAATTCCCGATACGGGTATCGTGTGTAAAGGTATGCACGATGGCCAAGAAGTGCTTGGCTTGCGCCTCACCTTTAGCAAACGCTGGATTACGCTTGCGCCTGTCGCAACCGTAGTGGGTTTGGCGTTCAAACTTTATGACCCCGAAGGCTTACTGGGCGATGCCAGCAAAAAAGAATACGGCATTACCTGTGCGTTAATTCCCGCCAATCACCCAGGTATGGAGATCGGCAAACGTCACAACCCCGGCTCACCCTTTATGAACGGGCCTATCTTTGGTACTGATGTATTCATTCCAATCGATTGGATCATCGGCGGTGCCACCATGGCCGGTAAAGGCTGGCGCATGCTGATTGAATGCTTGGGTGCGGGTCGCGGTGTTTCCTTGCCCTCGCTCTCAACCGCCAGCGGCGAAGTGAATTATCGTTTGGTAGGTGCTTACGCCCGCATTCGCCGTCAGTTCAACACTGAAATCGGCAAATTCGAAGGTGTTCAAGAAGCAACGGCAGATATCGCAGGCACCGCCTACACCTTGGAAGCCTTCCGTCAGTTGGTCACCAAAGGTTTGGAGACAGGTTCACCGTCTGTCATGACCGCAATGGCGAAATACCATGCGACTGAAATGATGCGCAAATCCGTGGAGCATTCTATGGATATCGTCGGTGGTCGTGCAATTCAGCAGGGTCCACGCAATTTCCTCGTTCACTCTTACCACAGTGTTCCGGTGGCGATTACCGTAGAAGGCGCAAATATTCTGACCCGTTCGCTCATGATTTTTGGTCAAGGCGCCATGCGTTGCCATCCCTTTTTGTTTAATGAAATGCAGGCGATGCAAGATGAAGATCAAGCGCGCGGCATTAAAACCTTCGATAAGTTATTCACGCAACATTTGGGGCATGTGTTTAGCAATCTAGTGCGCACCAAATTGCTTGGGTTAACCCGTGGTCATTTCAGTAGCGTTCCGGCCAATGCCGATGATTTTAGTGCGCGCTGGTATCAACGTATTAATTTGTTGAGTGCTTCATTTGCGAGTATGTCTGATATTGCCTTGGCGGTATTGGGTGGCAACTTAAAACGCCGTGAATTATTGTCGGCACGTTTGGGTGATATTCACAGCCAATTATTTATTGCGTGTGCAATTTTAAAATATCACTCGGCGCACCCGAGAACCCGCGCTGAAGATGTGCATGCTGAATACGCGATTACTGCTGCCTTGAATAAAGCACAGCAAGCGCTGATTGAATTTTCGGATAACTTTCCAGTGGGTTGGGTGGCCAAACTCGTTCGATTTATCACCCTGCCTTTCGGTAAAATCGTGTTAAAACCCAGCGACGATCTAACGCGCGAGTTGGGCGATTTAATGCTGGAAGATAACCCTGTTCGTCAACACTTGGCACAGTATGTTTATGTTAGTCATGAACGCGATGATGCTGCGGGCCGAGTCGAAAGCACCTATCAAATGTTGTTGGCGCTCGGCCCCTTGTGGACAACTTGGTTGAAAAACCAAAACAAATTGCACGGCGCGAATATGACCGAGAAGCTGCAAGATGCGGTGAGTAAAAACATTATTCAACCGCAAGATGTGGATCGCTTATTGGAATATGATGCTCGTCGTTTCGATTGTATTTTGACGGATGCATTTGAAAAGCTGTAATAGAAAGATTCCAGCAAAATCAAAATCCCCAGTAGTCTCCTACTGGGGATTTTTTATTGGGGGTGTAAAAAATAAAGGCTTAGCGTCTGCAGTTAGGATACTTACATGGGGTTGTCTTGCTCTGCCACTATGACGCAATTGCGCCCCAGTGCTTTGGCGTTATAGAGCGCTTCATCTGCACGCTTAAACGCATTTGCAAAGGGTTCCTTGGGTAGAACAGCTGCAACACCAAAGCTAGCTGTTACCGCAATAGGATTCTCAGGCTCAAACACAGTATCAAAAATAACAATGCGCAGCTTCTCAGCTAAAGCAGTAGCCATTCCTACGGAGGTGTTAGGACAAATTAATATGAATTCTTCTCCGCCCCAGCGCCCAAGTTTGTCGGTGGCACGTGTATTTTTTACAATCAATTCGCTAATGCCTTGTAGAACACGGTCGCCTGCATCGTGGCCGCGTCTATCGTTGATGCGTTTAAAGTGATCGATATCTAAAATAATAATTGATGTGGCATTTAAACGAATCTCCAAGGATTCGATGATTTGTTCAATACCATGTCGATTGAACGCATTCGTTAGTGCGTCCACGGTGGATAGCTTGCGAAACTTATCAGTTTCTGAGATCAGCTTTGAGTTACTCACGACAAGCTCTGAAATTTTTGAGCGGTTTTGTTGTTCAATTCGCTGTAAATGCACCAAACGCGACATGTTATAGGCCGCACCAAACGCCATCCACAGTAACAGTATGCCTAAATACCAATTTTCGTTGCTGATCCAATCGCCTGAGAATTCGACTTTGTTAATGTGAATGTCGTGCTCAGTACCCTTCAAATCGCCTTCAAAATCGATTGCAAGCGTAATGACATTACCAAGATCCGGATGTGTTTGCTCTCTGGGTAAGTTGTATTGGCCTAGCCACCAATCTGCCACCGTAAACTCGTTTGTATCTATGCGCAGGGGTTTGGTTAAGTCTTGAGTGCGCAAGCTGATGGAATTGAACTTGGTACTGTTGCTGTCTTGTGCTGTGGAAAAACGAGGATCGAAGGTGCGCATAGAGATGCGCAAATTCTTTGATGGCCCTGCGTATTTGATATCCAGATTTAAATGTTGGAACGCTGCTAAATTAGTGCCTTTTATACTATCCACGCTCAGCATGTAGATCATATTGCAGGGTCTGTAGGCGTCGGCTTCGCTAAATTTGCAGTGGAAGTGAAAGCGCTCGCGGTCAACCCAATAGGCGTTAGGTCGCTCCGGCTCCAGCAAAAAGTAGTTTGCATCGGGCGCGTTCGTGGGAATCAACTCAAGGGTTCTTTGGGGCAGGAAGCTTTTGCCCAGAATGGCAATCAGTGTCAAAAAAATTGCGCTTAGGAACAGCTTCGAATAAAAAGTTTTGTTGGGCATGGCAATGACTGACACGATTCGCAGCTGGAATAAACCCCAGTATCGGCTACAAGTGGGCTCTTCGCCAGTTTTGACGTGATTTATGTTGGAACTGTTTGCAAAAAACCCGCTTTTGCATCGCAGAAGCGGGTTTGAAGGGGTACGGATTTATCGAGGATTAGCGCTTTTCCTTGGCGGCTGCGCTGGCGGCATTGGCGGCCAAAATATAGGCCGAGGTTGTCGCTACCGTATATTCGTTTTCAAACCACAGGAACGGCCAGTCAGTTTTAAACTCAGGGTAATCCGGTTTGATAACCAAAGGCCCGGGCACCATACCGCCCGCAATAAAGCTATAGTCGGCGCGGTTGTGACCGTAGGCCACCAGTTGTGAGCGAGTCCCAATGGTCGATACGAGCGAGACATTGTTCACTGGGTGGCGGCCTAACATGTAGTCCAATGCGTTGAGCGTGTAATCAACACTAAAGATTTTTGGAAAGGCTTTGTGGATCAAGTACATGTTGGTGCCAAAGGTCGCGACCTGAATAGAGCCTGCCCAAGAGTGCTCACTGATCGGCACACCAAAGGGGGTGTTTGCAATCTCATTGTCGATACGCGTTTTGGCTTTCACCGCAATCGCTTCCAACTGTTTGCGATAGCTGGCGTCCATGAGGGGTATGGCGCGGGCTGCAGCACCACCTACCCAATCAAATTGCACGTCAATAACCGGCAACAGCTGCATAAGGCGATCTTTGTAGATCTTCTCGCCTTTGGTGGCGAGTAAGAGTTCCACTGTAGCTTGGACATTGACAGCATCGGGCGCACGCACAGGGAAGGGGCCTTTGTGACGCGCAGCGGCTGGGAAACTCTTGCCTTGTTCACGTGCCCAAAGCGCTTTTGCTGCGTCGAGTGCTTCGGCAGCCAAGGGCGCGTCCAGCGCGGGTAGGGTGCGCGTTGCACCTGCCAGTGCGGTTGCTACATAGAGGTTGGTCGAGGGTTGATCGGTGGTAAAGGCCCAGCGGTCGTCTGCCTTGCCAGAGCGGTCACCTTTGGTTTCATTCTCGCCGAGGCTTGGGTCATAAAACTTGCCATCGGTTTGTGAGGATGCATCGCCCAAGTGTGTGTATTGCTTCAGCGTAGGGTCAATAATGCCGCGAATGGCATGACCAAAGATCTTGTATTGCGCCAACAACTGACGAACGCCATGGCGAATTTGTTGAAGTGAATCCTGCTGGCCGTCAGGTTTGCGAATTTCCACTTGGCGTGCGGGTTCGTCGACACTGGTTTCATCCCACTCAAGGCCGAAGAGCTCTTTGCCCCACACCAAGTCGCGTACAACCCAAGAGTTGTCGCCAGTTTGTATGTCGTAGTCGCCCGCGTCTTGCCAGCCGCCTACACTCAGCCCATCAATTCGCTCACCGGCTTTGAACGGGGAGTCGAGTGATTCACCCATTTTGTAACCGTCGAAATGAACAAGATTAGCCGGTGCTTGGCGTGCATCGTCGAGGTGCGAGGGGGCTGTCCAAATGCGATAACCTTCGCGAACACCCATGTGATCCATTTGTGCAGGAAGAAAGGTGTCCAGCGACGGTTGCCAGATATTGCTGTATGCGTTTTCTGCAATGCTGAAAGGCGTAGTCGTCTGATTTGCATAAGAAATCATATAAAGGCCAGGCTCACGTACGGCAGAAAAATCGAACGCCGAGTAGTTGTAACGCTGCCACTTGCCCTTGGAGGTGAGTTTGCTGCGCAACACGCTTTGCTTGCTGCCATCGGGCATCAGGCGCAGCAATTCGGCCTCCTCTGGCCCTTTGAAATTAGGGTCCAGCTCAATCATGGCGACTTTGTTGCGCTGAGGCGTATAACCCGCTTGGTTGTAAGAAATTACCGGCTCACGCGCCCAGTTGGGCATTACATTTGGGCGTACATGCCACACTACTGCTTCATCTTTCGCTCCGGCGGCAACCATTGAACGCACTACAAACCAGCCGTTTTGCGCGCGGTTGCGGGCGTCGTACAGCGCAACGGGGGCCTTGTCAGACACGATAGTCACGCGTGTCAGCGGATCTTCTGGCGAAAGCGTGATGGACTTGCCACCAGATACTAAAGGCTGCGAATCTCCGCTTTTGTCGTTTTTCATAGGGCCGGCGGGGTGGCGAGGGAAGAGGCCGGGCTGCTTGTCACTCAAATAGGTTTTGCCAAAGTAGGTGGATGGCAAAAAGTCGAGGTTGAAGCCAACCTTACCTTCTAATGTTTTTGGTAGCGGCTTGTCCAGATTAACCGCAATACGGAATCCGCCTTCTTCGGGCGTTACCGCCAATGTATAAGATAAATCAACTTCAGGGTAAGACGAGCGAACCAGCACTTGCGTACCGCTGGTATCACGCGAGCGGCTGCCAAAAGTTGGTACCGGGTCCCATTGTTCCGGTGTGGCGCTCAAGCGCAGGGCGCCGTCGGTTGCTATGCGTTCACCGTGCAATACGACTTGCAGGCCGCCGTTTTTTTCGTCAAAGAAAATGGGGCTGAAGGGGTTGTGGTCAAGAATAACGGTGAGACCCGGTTGTTCTAGCGTATCTCTGGGGGAAATACTTAGTCCTTCCGCCAAGGCGAATTGACTCAATGTGAGTGCCGATATAGCTGCGGCAAGCGCTGCCTTTTTCTTGAATAGCATCATACTTCCTCTCAAGTTATGGTTATGTTAGCGCTAACATTTGCGAAGGGTTCATCCCATCATTTTGTATTGCATGAGTGGGGTGCAAGTTAAGGCTACTTGCCCACGTCTACAGATGGTGGCAAGGCGTCGTATTCTGACATGTGAATTTATAAATAAGTGCGTGATAAAACTTGTTGTTAAGTAAAGTTTGGTAATTCACTTTTTACATATCAACTAAGCTTAGTTTGAGCTATTTGTTGCAGGTAATTGAAATTTCAATAGAAAAAAATAACCACGAAATTCATTCGCAATTTTTGGAAATTCTTTTATTGCTAACCCTTCTATAACCCGCTGTTTTAGGGTGGCTTAAAGAAGCAAACGGTCTAGTGATCAAGCTTGCAAGTCGCTTGGCTGCGCTATGCTTTATACAAGACTAAGGGATCTTGTAACTTCATAGGCGACTATAAGTCACTCAGCTCCCGTAGTAACTCACGATAGTTTTTAGGCAAAGGAGAAAGGCTAGTGAAAAAGTTAAACAAATATAGTGGCGTTGATTTAACTCGTGACGATAACCTGCGTGCAAAACTCCTTACTGAGATTTCCGAATATCAACGCCAGCTCGATACTCTAAAACTGAGCGGTAACTATGTGAACTTCACCATGATTCAAACTTACAAGGAACTGATTTCCGCCCGTAAAGAAATGCTGAGCCGGTTTCCCACCATTTTCTAAAAGGGTGGCAATATTGGCATTATTGAATGTTAAGTTTGCTGGAAATTGCATTTAATTTTGAATGTAATGTGTTTTTGTGGTCTGAAATATTATTGCTTTGATATTCGCTATGCCACGTCATTATATCTTCCAGTGGCATTGGTGGGCTAATCACATAACCTTGCAGTTGATCGCAACCCAACGCACGCAAGCTGTCTAATTGGTTTTCATTTTCTGCACCTTCCGCAACAACCGATAAATTCAGAGCGTGAGCGATAGACACTATGCCGCCCACAATATCTCTATCAGCCTGATTGTGCGGTAAATCAGTTACAAAAGAGCGATCTATTTTAAGTGAGTTGAGCGGCAAATATTTTAAATAGGTTAATGATGAGTAACCTGTGCCAAAGTCGTCCGCTGCAACGCGAACCCCCAGCTCCTGACAGCGCAAAATAATACGTCGAGCGCGTTCCATATCATCCAACATCGCGGATTCGGTAATTTCCACAATCAGTGAATGGCATACATCGGCGTATTCTTTGTGAATCTTATGAAGTTCTTGTAAAAAAGAAGGGTGCAAAAAATGCCGCGCAGAAATATTAATATGAATGTCGTGGAAAAAACTCTGCTTTTTCCATTCTGATATTTGATGCGCGGATTTTTGCAAAATCCAATTCCCAAACCGAATTTCTAAATCACCACGAGCTGATTCAATCGCTTTAATGACGGGCAGTGCTCCAATTAACTGGCCATCTGATTTTTTCCAGCGCACAAGGCTTTCGTAACCAATTACCTGCTTTGTACGCAAAGAAATGATGGGTTGATACCAAAGGCAAATTTCATCTGCATCCAGCGCATTCTCTATGTCTACTGCAGAAAAGCTTTTGTCAACTTCGGTAATGGCAATGCGGGATGCAAAATGAAATCGGTCACCGCCCATCTTTTTTGCAACGTACATGGCAGCGTCGGCTTTGCGTAACAGTGTGTTTGGTTCAGTGCCATCCAGTGGTGAATAGGCTACGCCAATACTGGCCGAAATTCTTCCACGTTTACGCCCAATCCCAAAATGTATTCGTAGTGCTTGAATAAAACGTGTGGCAAGAATGGCGAGGCTATGTTCATCACATTCGGCAATAATTAAAAATTCATCACCACCTAAGCGACCTATGCAATCGCTTTTGCGTACAACATCGCGCAAGCGGTTGGCAGCATCGCGCAGAATATTGTCGCCTATCTCATGGCCCCATTGATCGTTGGCAGTTTTTAAACCATCTAAATCAATAAAAAATAATGCAAAACTGCGTTTGTGGCGTGCAAGCTGATCTGCTTTATGATCGAGGAATTGCATAACGCCGTGGCGGTTGCTGAGTTGAGTAAGTGGATCAACGCTGACCAATGAGCGCAATTGATTTTCCAGTTGTTCACGGTGGCATGCAACAGCAATTTGACTTGCAATGCGTTCAGCTAATAAGAAAATTTGTGGTGGAATGGCTTCTGTAGGTTCGCTAAACCATGAAGATGCAAGTACACCAATGACTTGATCTGATGAAATTAAAGGAATAACAAAATTGGCAGCAAGCCCGCCTTTTACCAAATCTGGCATTGCATCAACGTCATGCGAATAGTCTTGAACATAAATGCTGGTTTTGGTTTTAAGCGCGCGGCCTGCAATACCCTGGTGCGCTGGGAAACGCATTCCCTTGTAAGGGTTCAGTCTTTCTTGTTGCGCGCCTTCGAACAGGTGGTATTCAAAAAATTCGCGGCGTTCGTCTAATAAAATTAATGCAGCTCCATCGGCGTTGAGAAGTTTGCAAACAGATGTGGCTGCTTTCTTAAAGAAAACTTGGAAGTCTTGCTCAAGCGTGAGCGCGTCCATTGCTGCTAATAACGCAGGCACGGCTGCTTTTCCTAGTAGGAAATCGTTCATAGTGGTGTCTTATAAAGCGTAATAGGCGTACGCGGCTAATATGAATAGCAAAGACTTTGCCAATACGAGGAGTGCAATTTATTTAATGCGATCTTGCATTTGTTGATAACAAAAATGAATGTATATGTTCACAAAGAACACAAAATAGATTTGCTCTGCAGGCCTGCATAAGAGTTCCGGGGGATTTTTTATGCTGGCGCACAATATTGATCACACAATATTTTTGTTTGCACCAGATGAATGCGAAAAATTTAATCGAGAAAAGCTTAGATTCGCAGTTGTCCAACAAAGTTGCAGGGTTTGTGTCGGCTATCCAGCTGCTCCACAATAATTTTTTGCCAGGCTGTAACACAAGCACCCGTGGAGCCGGGCAAGCAAAAAATCAGTGTACGGTTAGCAAGACCTGCGGTCGCGCGTGATTGAATCGTAGAGGTGCCAATTTCAGCAAAGGAAACTTGGCGAAATAATTCGCCAAAGCCAATAACCGTTTTATCAAATAAAGGAATCACTGCTTCGGTGGTGCTGTCGCGGCCCGCAAAGCCCGTTCCGCCGGTAATTAAAACAACTTGGGCTTGTTTGTCGGCAATCCATTTCGAAATGACCGCGCGAATTTGGTAAATATCATCAATGACTAAGTTGCGCTCATACAAGTGATGACCCGCATCAGTTAAAAGATCTTGCAGTTTTTGGCCGGAAGTATCTGTTTCCAGTGAGCGAGTATCAGAAACGGTGAGTATGCAAATGTTGAGCGCTTCAAATTCTTTTTGGGACGACATAAAAATCCTACTTCATAAATAGCGTTGAGGTGTTAGCCACCCGTCATGTTCATAAACCGCAAAATTTGCGGTTCGTCATTCAAATTAAAATCATGCTTTTCCGGCTTATGGATAACTGCGTTCAAAAGCAGTTCGCGAAGGGCAGGCTCAGGTTCTGCACTATTTCGCATGGCGCTACGTAAATCTGCACTATTGTCTTGCCCCAAGCATAAGATCAGTTTACCGGTTGCAGTAATTCGAACACGGTTGCAGCTAGCACAAAAGTTTTCGGAGTGTGGTGAGATAAAACCTATTCGCGAGCTGTACCCCGCTGCTTGCCAGTAGCGCGAGGGCCCTCCGGTTGTGACGGTTGCAGGCAAAAGAGTGAAGTGCTGGGCAATTTGCTCGCGTAAGTCTGCGCTACTTACAAATTCAGCCGCACGACCGTGTCCATCAACGCGACCAAGCGGCATTTCTTCGATAAAACTGATGTCCAATCCTTCACTGAGCGCGAATGTAACAAGATCAGCTGCCTCATCGGCGTTGTAATGCTTGAGGGCGACGCAATTGAGCTTGGTGTGTTGGAATCCAGCGGCTTGTACGGCTTTAATTCCAGCGAATACTTGGTTGATATCGCCAAATCGGGTCAGCTGTTTAAACCGTTCAGGGCTGAGCGTATCCAGACTGATGTTGATTCGATTCACGCCAGCATCTTTGAGTGCTTGTGCATGCTGAGCGAGGTGTGTGCCGTTGGTTGTGAGGCAAAGTTCCTGAAGCGGGAGCTGCCCTAGCCGCTGGGCAAGTTCAATAATCCCACCTCTAATCAAGGGTTCTCCACCGGTGATTCTGAGTTTGGTTACGCCCAGATCACACAGGGTTTTGCCGAGCAGCGCTAACTCCTCTATAGAAAGAACCTCGGCTCTCGGCAAAAAGGTCATATCTTCCGCCATGCAGTAGATGCAGCGAAGGTCGCAGCGATCAGTAACGGAGAGCCGCACATAGGTAATTTGGCGACCAAAGCTATCAATCAGTGTTTGTGATGGAGGAATAGTCATAGGGATGTGTGCCGGTTGAAGCCTTACTGTATAGATCTAGCTGCAGTGTCTCAAGCCCAAGTGTGGGGTGGCTCGGGTTACGTCTATCGAAATAGCAATTATTGAGCCTTTGTATAGCCAGGGTGGTGCTCCAAAAATGGGATTTAACCTTTGCTGAGCTAATATTTCCTCTTTTCTCGCGCAAGGCTTCAGTGTTTTTTCATCTCGATTTGAATTTCTTCCGCAAAGAATACCCCGAAAAACCATAAACGCATCTGTGTGGTGCTTTGTGCACCATGTCTTTGTTTTTTATTGGTGCATTTATGAATTTTTGTTCTTGGTGTTTTTGCATGCTTATGGCGCGTGCGCGCACCATAAAAAAACATTCGTATGCTGCGCAAGCTCAGGTTAGTTCTATCAATGCATTGCCAAAAATAACTGAATGACTAATTAAATGTATGAATTAAAAGGAATTAATTTTTTACTCCCCGCATTTTTTTAAATTGGCACTGCGCTTGCAAAATCTCCCTCATGCACATCCAGAAATTAAATCTGGCTTTTTTGAAGGGCATTTTTATGAAGCACACTCCAGCTAACACAAAAACAGCCTCGCCTCTATCCGGCGGTGTAAGTTCGCCGCAAAGCTTACGCGGTGCGCGCAATGGCAAGGTGTGGTTGGTAGGCGCAGGCCCGGGTGATGCTGACTTGCTCACAGTGAAAGCAATAAAAGCAATTCAAGCTGCAGACATCATTTTTTACGATCAATTGGTCAGCGATGAAATCTGTGCGCTTTTTCCCAAGCAAACACCCGCGTTATACGTGGGAAAAATCAAAAGCAATCACAGTATTCCGCAAAAAGAACTTAACCAACTGCTCGTCAATCAAGCGCAACTAGGATTAAAAGTTTGCCGCATCAAAGGTGGTGATCCTTTTGTGTTTGGTCGTGGGGGTGAGGAATTGTTGGAGCTGCGCAAAGCGGGTGTTGATGCGGAAGTGATTCCGGGAATTACATCAGCATCGGGTTGCAGCACCTACGCTGATATTCCACTCACGCATCGAGGCTTGTCGCAAGGCTGTACATTTGTAACGGGCCATGCAGAAAAAACACTTGATTTAAATTGGAGCGCACTTGCTCAGTTAAATCACACCTTGGTGTTTTACATGGGGTTAACACGTGCGGGTAATATCTCTAGCAATCTACTGGCCGGTGGCCTGCCAGCAGATACGCCAGTCGCGATTATTGAAAATGGTTGCCGTAAAGATCAGAGAAATATTATTTCCGATTTAGAAAATTTCCCCTTGGTTGTGTTGCGTGAACAAGTGAAATCACCAGCGCTCATTGTTGTGGGAAAAGTTGTGGCTATGCATTCGCAACTGCAAATAGAGGCATGGATTAAAGAGTCGCAGTTGTCAGCCTGATATTGGCTCCTTCCCTTTGAAAAAGGGAACACAAAAAGCACATTTTTTAGTTAAACCAAAAAGCGTTAAAAACCTGAGGCATTTATGAAGAAGCGTATTGTTGTAGTCGGTAACGGCATGGTGGGTCACAAATTCATCGACAATTTGGTGAATCATCCCGATGCGGCAAATTATCAGGTGATTACTTTTTCTGAAGAACCACGTTTAGCATACGACCGTGTACAGCTATCAAAATATTTTTCGGGTTCCACAGCAGAAGATTTAATGCTAACGAGCGAAGGCTATTACAACGAAAAATCCGTTGAATTTATTTTGAAAGATAAGGTTATCGATCTCGATCTTGAAAACAAAGAAGTGATCACCGCGTCCGGTCGTCGCGAAGCGTACGACAAATTAATTCTTGCTACCGGTTCCTTCCCCTTTGTGCCCCCAATTCCCGGCAACAATGGTGAGCATTGTTTGGTTTATCGAACTATCGAAGATTTGGAAGCTATCACCGCTTCAGCCAAGGTCAGTAAAGTTGGCGTTGTCGTTGGTGGTGGTTTATTAGGTTTGGAAGCGGCAGCAGCATTAAAAGCGGCGGGCCTTGAAACGCACGTGGTTGAATTTGCGCCACGCTTAATGGCTGTTCAGCTCGACGAAGGTGGTGGAAAATTACTTCGCCGCAAAATTGAAGCGATCGGCGTAAAAGTTCATACCCAAAAAGCCACAACAGAAATTGTTGCGGGGACTGAAGCGCGTTACCGCATGAATTTTGCAGACGGCAGCCATTTAGAAACCGATATGATTTTGTTCTCTGCCGGTATTCGCCCGCAAGATGAACTGGCTCGCAAGTGCGGAATCCAGGTGGGAGATCGCGGCGGTATAGTGGTGGATAATCATTGCGTCACTTCTGTGCCAGACATTTATTCCATTGGCGAATCAGCACTTTGGAATAACCGTATATACGGTTTGGTTGCCCCGGGTTACCACATGGCGAGGGTTGCCGTGGCTCACATTACTGGAGGCAGCGAACAATTCACCGGTGCAGACATGAGCACTAAATTAAAATTATTAGGTGTAGATGTAGCTTCTGTGGGCGATGCGCACGGGAATACGCCAGGTTCATTAAGCTACACCTACTGTAACGATGTAGAAGAAGTTTACAAACGTATTATTGTTTCAGCAGATAACACCAAATTATTAGGTGCGGTTCTGGTGGGGGATGCAGAAGCTTACGGCACATTGCAGCAGATGTGCGTAAACGCTATGGATTTACCCGAAGATCCAAATGTATTGATTTTGCCTTCTGTGGATGGAGCAAGTCACGCAATGGGCGTAGATGCACTCCCCGAAAGCGCACAAATTTGCTCCTGTATGGATGTGAGCAAAGGTGCAATTTGCTGTGCTGTACAAAACGGCGCGCAAACAATGGGTGATATTAAAGCGGTTACAAAAGCATCAACCTCTTGCGGCGGTTGTACCGCCTTGGTTAAACAAATTGTAGATGCCGAACTGGTAAAACTTGGCGTAGAAGTGAGTAACCACATTTGCGAACATTTCCCGCATTCACGCAAAGAATTGGCAGACATTGTTCGCATCAAAAAAATCAAAACTTTTGACGAGCTATTGGATGGTCATGGCAAGGGCTTGGGTTGTGAAATCTGCAAACCTGCAGTGGGATCCATTCTTGCGTCGTTCTGGAATGATTTTGTTCTGGATAAAAAGCATATTGGTTTGCAAGACACCAACGATATTTTCCTCGGCAATATGCAAAAAGACGGTACCTATTCAATCGTGCCCCGCGTAGCGGGCGGTGAAATCACACCCGAGAAACTCATCGTTTTGGGTCAGGTTGCAAAAGACTACAAACTCTACACAAAAATTACCGGCGGCCAACGTATAGATTTATTTGGCGCGCAATTGCATCAATTGCCTGCAATTTGGAAAGTGTTAGTAGAAGCAGGTTTTGAAACAGGGCATGCCTACGGTAAATCCTTGCGCACAGTTAAGTCCTGCGTAGGTTCAACCTGGTGTCGTTATGGTGTGCTCGATTCTGTGGGTATGGCCATTGCGTTAGAGAATCGTTACAAAGGTATTCGCGCTCCGCACAAAATTAAATTTGGTGTATCCGGTTGTACGCGCGAGTGTGCTGAAGCGCAAGGTAAAGATTTTGGTGTAATAGCCACTGAAAGCGGTTGGAATTTGTATGTATGTGGTAACGGTGGTATGCGCCCACGCCATGCGGATTTGTTTGCAACAGGCTTGGATGACGCAACTCTCATCAAATATATAGATCGTGTAATGATGTTCTATATTCGCACCGCAGATCGTTTACAGCGTACGTCGGTATGGTTGGAAAATATGGAAGGTGGTTTGGCGTACCTCAAGAAAGTTGTAATAGACGATAAGTTGGATATAGCTGAGGAATTAGAAGCCCAAATGCAATCCAGCATTGATCAATACCAATGTGAATGGAAAACCACGGTTGAAAACCCTGACCTTCAAAAACGTTTCAAACATTTTATTAATTCCGATGACCGCGACGAGAATTTGGCCTATGTAATCGAGCGTGAGCAAATTCGCCCCGCGACTAAAGATGAGCGAGAAAATAGAATCGAGCTGGTAGAACTGGTTGACTAGAGTGAACTAATTTTTACCAAAATAGGTTTGGTGGCTCAAGAGGCGACCACCTAAGTAGATTGGTCAATTAAAGAGAGAATATGATGAGTGAAAAAAGCTGGGTTAGCGTATGCTTTGAAGATGATTTGTTTTCAGACACAGGTATTTGCGCAAAAGTGAAGGGTGAGCAAGTTGCTATTTTTAAATCCGGTCGTCTGAACGAAATTTTTGCAATTTCAAATTACGATCCAATCGGTGAGGCGAATGTACTTTCCCGCGGAATTATAGGTTCCTTGGGGGATACTGTAGTGGTCGCATCGCCCTTGTATAAAGAGCACTTCAATTTGCGCACAGGGGAATGCCTTGAAAAACCAGAGTTCGCGGTGTCAGTGTATCCAGTCAAAATTGAAAACGGTGTGGTACACGTCCAAGCGTAATTTGTTTACCCTCTTCTTCGACTGCTTCATGAGTCGGTTATGGGCAGCCTTATGGCTGCCCTTTTTTATATTTCTTTAATTTATCCACACATTTCCAACTTAATATTTAAAGCCAACACCGAGCATAAATACTGTTGGATCAATTTGAACGTCTACGCTTGCTGCGCGTTTGCTGTTTACATTAATGTCTGCGGTTGTATCTATATCAATTTTCCATATCGCCGCGTTCAGATAAATATTTTCAGTTATCTTCCAGTCTGCACCGATTTGATAAGCCAGCCCGGTTGAATATGAAAGTGAAATATCGCTTTTTCCACCCAATGCCGTATCGAGTGTTGAGCTTGCATCGGTTTTAAAGAAGTTGGTGTAGTTCAATCCTAGTCCAATGTAGGGTTGAAATGTTTCGCCATCGAGTGGGTAGTATTGCGCTGATATCGTTGGTGGTAAGTGTTTGGTGCTACCAATATCAACGCCTTTTAGAGCCCCGGTACCCACTATTTCATGTGAAAAGGGTAGTGCGGCCAGCACTTCAATACCCCAATGCTTGGTAATAAACCAAGTGCCGCTAAAGCCGAGGGTTGTGTCATTCTTAACATCCACTCCGCCCCCTAAAACTGATCCGCTGCTCGCATCGGGTTGCACACTGGCAGCGCCAACACGGAAGAATAATTCGTTTTGCTCATGGGCATTTGCCGCTGAAGCTAACAATAAAGCTGCTGCAATGGTTAAAGATTTACGCATATTTTTTCCTCTATCGATGTATGTGTAGCGATTCTTATTGTCTACCTCTGCACATGTATTTTTATGATGCAAATCAAATGAAAGAATTTGTTCTAAGAATAGTTGGCGGCTTGGCGCGGGCTTGATATGCATCAATATGCAATTGGCTTGGCTTGGTAATTGCTGCTTTTAACGATTATTTGGTTAGAAATATAGCAATGATATTGCGCTAGAAAATCAGTGCATTGAGCCGTGTTGCAGCTATGAAATAGTGCAGCGCTGCTCTAAATGTGGGCCTTTTTGGGTAGGAGTGCTAAGAAAAGGAAATGGTTATGTATTGAGTGGCAGTTTTAGGAGATAAAAATGACTATACATTCAACGCTTGTTTTTCGCGCGACTGGAAATGCGAAAAAAGCACTTGTGGATTGGCGCGATCAATTATTTTCGATTTATGAAAGCAACCGTCTTAAAGACAATTCATACATCATTATTAGTAACAATTGTTGGGGATACGAACTCTATGGTTCAACAAAACGTGAGTACAACACCCCATTCATTGGTTTATTTATGATGCCAGAATGTTACTTGCAACTCCTTGAAAATTTCGAAACTTATATAAATGCAGAATTACAATTTATTAAAAAATCAAAATATTATGATCAATCAAAAGCTTACCCTATTGGTACACTGGGGAACGGCATGGAAATACATTTCCTCCACTACACCTCAGAGTCAGAGGCAAAAACCAAGTGGGTTCGCCGCATGTCGCGCTTGAAATCTGCTGTGGCCGGCGGTGCGAATATGTATGTAAAAATCTGTGACTGTGAAGGATGTTCGCTCGATCATTTGGAAAGATTTCATAGGCTACCTTTCAAGTACAAAATTTCAATAGGCCTGCAAAAAATCGAAAATCAATCTCATTTGCTTGTTCCAGGTTTGTGTAATAAAGCTACAGGTAAATTAGTAGATGGCGCCAAGCTATACAAAAAACGTTATGGTTATTTCGATATCTCACACTGGATTCGTACAGGTCAAATTCGTAAAACACTCATATCTCGTATTTTTTCAATAGTACCTTAACCAAGATGGCCTGTTAATTGCTCTCATTAAAGTGAATTCTTGAATGCTACATTGAAAGGTGCTGAGATTTATGAACAGAAATGAAGTTACAGAAAAAATCATAACGCAAAAAGTTGCTAAAGGAATTAAGTGGAGTGAGGTTGCGCAGAAAGTCGGCTTAAGTAAGGAGTGGGTGACTTCAGGTTGCCTAGGTCAAATGGCATTTAATGCCGAGCAGTCAAACATTGTTGGGGAGGTTTTCGGGCTTACTGACGAGGAGAAAAAATGGCTGCAAGTAGTTCCCTACAAAGGTTCCTTGCCGACTGCGGTACCTACAGATCCACTTATCTATCGCTGGTATGAAATTGTGAATGTCTATGGCTCAACGATTAAAGAATTAATTCATGAAGAATTTGGTGACGGCATTATGAGCGCTATTGATTTCAGTATGGATATAGTTCGCGAACCAGATCCTAAAGGTGATCGGGTTAACGTGGTATTGTCAGGCAAATTTTTACCTTACAAATCTTATTAGTAATAACTCACCAAAAGAAATGCCTCTTCGTGTAGGCATTTCGTATAACGAAAAAGTATCTGCAATATAAAGTTAACAGCGGCGCACTTGTCCTGAGTGCGAACTGCATGTGACGTTTCCGTCGTACGTGCGTTAAATCCGATTATTCATATTTCTCACCAAATGCTTACGCTTAGCAGTACCGCGTAACCGGTTGCAGGGGCTCATTTCTTGTGCACTTGAACGGGGCGAGTTAGAATCCAGCAATCTAAAATAACAAATGCATAGGATTTGTATGTGTGCGGCTCCCTCTACTATAGATGCAATTTTTAACCCAGCTCCGACGTCAGAGTTCTCTTCTGATGGGTGTGCATTGACTCATACGGTTAGTTATCTTTCTTCGTGTGGATTGCGACGACTTATTAATTTAAACGTCGTTGTAGGGAAATAATTGTATGTCTTACCGTCAAGTCAAAAACACCAAGCAGAGATCGGTCAGCTTTATTATCGTCCTTGTTCTTCATCTGCTAGCCATTTATATTTTGGCTAATTCCTTTGCTGTGTTTGATAAGCAAAAAATAATCGCCGCTATTGAAGCTGAAATCGTTGAGGCCCCTCCGCCTGAAAAGGAAATAATTGTTCCTGAGGAGCCAACAGAAATCCAAAGCTCTATTCCAGATTTTGTTTCTCCGCCAACACTCGGCTTTGAGTCAGAGGCTACGGGTACGCATAGTGCTATTCGTAATGTTCAGCATGCAATTGTAACGCAAACAGAAAATCCCACCTTCATAAAAGCGAAAAGATCATCCAAAGGTTTAACGCATCCTAAGTATCCAGAAGATGCAGCGCGTTTAGGTGAGCAAGGTACAACTGAAATGAATCTTAATATCGCTGAAACTGGAGAAGTCGTTGACGCGAAAATAATATCGTCGAGCGGATCAATTCGCTTGGATCAAACAATCATGACTCACGCTGTTCGCTACTGGAAATTTACACCATGCATGGATCAAGGACGTGCTGTAGCCTGCTGGTATCCATTTACCTTTCAGTGGAATATAGAGAACGCGAAAAAGAAAGGTACTTGGAAATCTGTTGTGGCTGCCAAGGATGAGTAAGTTTCATTTCTACTTACTCTAAACGAGTCATGAGCGTGGGCAATCTTCGAATCTGTTTTATTCGTCTTCATTTGAGCGTATAAGCGGTTTGAACAAACCGTAGCGCCAATTTCTAACTGCCATTACCACGGTAACGCCATTTCGTATTTCCAATGGCAAAGCCGCATCGTCATTGTTTATATCATCAAACTCGCGAGCTAATTTTTTCAGCTTACGTTGAAGCTCCCCATTACTTTGCGAAGACAACATGCCATTTAATACAATCAAACATTCATCGTCATCTTTGAATTTTGTTTTAAAATATTCGCTGGCAATTTTTTCTTGAAAAAAGTGTTGGATTGGCCCGCTTTCCCGCCAGCTAAAATTTGGCGCGACTAATAATTTGATTTTATTTTTGGGTAACAGCTCAATAATTTTTAACTTATCCAATCGCGCCAATTTTTGAATGCATTCACTTTCGCTGAGTTTGTAAAACAAAATAATATCCTGTAATGTCCAGCGGTTAAGTACGGATACGGTAACTAATAATAATGTCAGGTCTTGTGTTATCTCCTGCTCTTGTTCAATGGCCAAGCGCTGCAAGCGCGGCTGCTCTTCACTCATCATTTGCACTAGATCGGAAATCTCCAAATCCATTAATTGGCAGATTTGTTCGAGCCTTTGCAGGGAGAGGTTTTGCTCCGAAAACAGCCGTTTAACACTCGCTTCCGTTAGTTCCAGGCTGGGGGCGATGCGTGCATAGGTTAGACCGTGGGCTTTTAATGCTCTTTTAAGAGTCTGCATTAGTGGGCTGATTTGAGGCATAGTTACTCTTAAAGTATTAATATGTGCGACTAAGTGTTCACTTTATCGCTACTTTTATAAAAATAGTAGTAAAAAATAAATTTACAAAGCATTCTGCGCCAACTTTCAACAAGGAGCTCATTCCCTATGCAACAGTTGTTCAAAATCAAGGGCTTCCTGCCCTATATCATTGTGTTATTTGTGAATGCTTTTGTGGATTTGGGTCATAAGATCATTATCCAGAATACCGTATTCAAGATTTACGATGGTCAGGAACAGGTTGTACTTACGGCTATAGTGAATGCGCTGATTTTAATTCCGTTCATTCTATTGTTCTCACCTTCTGGATACCTTGCGGACAAATATCCCAAACATTTGGTGATGCGTTATAGCGCTTGGTTCGCGCTTGTCGCAGTTTTGCTAATCACTCTAGCGTATTACCAAGGATGGTTTTGGTTTGCTTTCTCCATGACATTGGTCTTGGGCATACAGGCAGCTATCTATTCCCCCGCAAAGTTCGGTTACATTCGTGAGTTGGTCGGCGATCAATTATTGGCAAGTGCGAATGGCATAGTGCAAGCCGTTACTATAGTGGCGATTTTGGGCGGTACTTTCGCGTTCTCTGCACTCTTTGAAAAATACTTAACTAATATTGCTCTTACAGATACAGATAGTATTGTCAGTCATATTGCTCCTCTGGGTTGGATATTAGTTTCATTGACCGTGATTGAACTTTTTCTTGCGTATCAATTGCCTAAAAGGCGCGATCGCGATGACAGTAAGAAATTTTCAACGGGAAATTTTTTAACGGGTAGCTATTTAAAGAAAAATTTAAATACTGTTTTTCGTAAGCGTGCAATCTGGCTATCTATTATTGGGTTGACAACTTTTTGGGCAATTGCACAAGTCGTGTTGGCCTCCTTTCCTGCGTTTGCAAAAGAAGTGTTGCATGAAACAGATACGCTGGTTATTCAAGGTATTATTGCCTGCACAGGTATCGGAATTATCTTGGGTTCATTACTCGCTGGTAAAATTTCTAAAAACTATATCGAATTAGGTTTAGTACCCGTCGGCGCGCTGGGTTTTGCTTTGTTCTTAGGCATGATACCCACGTTGAATTCACATTTAAGTTTGTCGCTTACATTCTTGGCTTTGGGCGTTTTGGGTGGAGTATTTATTATTCCTCTTAATTCACTGATTCAATATCACGCTGAAGAAAATGAATTGGGTGTTGTGCTTGCTGGTAATAACTGGATTCAAAATATCGGCATGCTCAGCTTTTTGGGTGCCACTATTGCGCTTGCGTCAATAGGGGTAACCAGTGCGCAACTATTTTTTGTTTTAATGCTAGTTGCTTTAGCGGGAGCTTTTTATACCATCTATGAATTACCTCACTCTCTAACACGCATTGTTTCCAGCTTTTTGATTTCCGGTAAATACAAGGTACAAGTCATTGGTTTTGACAATTTGCCCAAAACCGGCGGCGTTTTACTCTTAGGCAACCACATCAGCTGGATCGATTGGGCGATGATTCAAATTGCCAGCCCACGCGCTGTTCGCTTTGTAATGTTGCGCAGTATTTACGAGCTTTGGTATCTAAAGCCAATGTTCAAATTTTTTGGTGTGATTCCTATTAGTAGCGGTAACAGCAAAGAGTCGTTACAGCAGATTAATGAATTGCTGAAGGCGGGCGAAGTAGTGTGTTTGTTTCCGGAGGGCGCAATCAGTCGCACGGGATCGCTAGGATTATTTCATACAGGTTTCGAGCGAGTGGTAGACGGCGTTGAAGGCAGTATTATTCCATTCTACTTACATGGGTTGTGGGGAAGTCGTTTGTCTCGGGCATTCAGTGAAAAATTACGCCGCAATACTTCACGTGGTTTGCGTCGCGAAGTAATAGTCACGTTTGGTAAAGCACTGCCTGTAGATACTAAAGCTAATATCTTGAAACAAAAAATATTCGAATTGTCTTTTGATGCCTGGGAGCACCAAGCACAACGTTTTGATCCAATCCCGTTGGCATGGATGCGTTCCGCTAAAGAACATTTGGGTGCTCCCTGTGTAATAGATACTAACGGTGTTGAACTCAGTCATGCAAAAGTCATGGCGGCCACAGCTGCATTCGCTCATAAAATGCGTTCTATCGATACTGAAAAAAACGTTGCGATTTTATTGCCAGCGAGCAGTGCTGCGATCATCACTAACATGGCCGTAATGCTAAATGCGCAAACTGCAGTGAATCTGAACTTCACGACCAGCGTTACTGCTGTGCAATCTGGTGTAAAAAGTGCAGCTATCAAAACTGTTTATACATCAGAAAAGTTTGTAGAGAAAATGAAAGGCAAAGGTATAGATGTGGACTCTATGCTGCACGGTTTGAATGTCATTTATTTGGAGCATCTGAAAAACGAAATATCAAAATTTGTTGCAACGACTAGCTTTTTGTTAACTCGTCTTTTGTCAGCTAATGCTTTTTACCGTTTATTTGGTCGAAAAAGTCATATTAACGATGCTGCTGCAATTCTTTTTTCAAGCGGGAGTGAAGGTGTGCCGAAAGGCATCGTTCTCAGCCATCGCAATTTTATGGCTAACATCAAACAAATTAGTGATGTATTAAAAACTCGTGATGAAGATGTGGTAATGGGCTGCTTGCCGCCTTTCCATTCATTTGGTCTAACAGTGACTACTTTCTTGCCGTTGATTGAGGGTATTCCGGTAGTGTGCCATCCAGATCCAACAGACGTATTGAATATCGCCAAAGCCATTGCACGCAATAAAGTCACAGTGATGTGCGCTACTGCAACTTTCTTGCGTTTGTACATCAAAAACAAAAAAGTACAACCGTTGATGTTGGATTCGTTGCGAGTGGTTGTCGCCGGTGCTGAAAAGTTATCACCCGATGTGCGCGAAGAATTTCTCGGAAAATTTAACAAAGTTATTTATGAGGGTTATGGGGCAACTGAAACCACGCCGGTGGCTAGCGTAAATATTCCTGACCAATTGGATATGAGCGACTGGCATGTGCAATTAGGCAACAAGATTGGCACAGTTGGTTTGCCGTTGCCTGGTTGTTCATTCCGTATTGTCGACCCTGTGACTCTTGAAAAATTACCGGTTGATCAAGATGGTTTGATTTTAATTTCTGGTACGCAGGTAATGATGGGTTACTTGAATGACGAAGAAAAAACGCGCTCAGTGATTGTGGAATTAGATGGTCGACGTTGGTACAAAACTGGCGATAAAGGCCACCTAGATGCTGACGGATTCCTGACCATTGTTGATCGTTATTCCCGTTTCGCGAAGCTTGGCGGTGAAATGATTAGCTTGGGTGCTGTGGAACAGGAAATTAAGAAAGTCATTATCGAGCCAGATGTGGAGCTGGTCGCTGTAAACATTCCAGATGAGAAAAAGGGCGAACAGGTTGTGCTTTTAACTACATTAGATATAACCAGTGATGATTTACGCAGGCGTCTTTTGGATATTAATTGCAACTCTATGATGATCCCCTCAGTTGTGCATAAGGTTTCATCTATCCCAAAGCTGGGTAGTGGTAAAACAGATTTCAGCGGTGCAAAAAAAGTAGCTCTAGAATTGACCCAATAAATTGAGGTTATCCTAAAAGCGGCATTTGCAAATGACTTATAAATATGAGTTTCAACGCGTTGCGCACAATGCAGCGAAATGGGATTGCTAAATGTCGTTAACACGAGATATTTATTTAGGTTGGCAGCAATGGCTATGGATGCGGTTTTGTCGGGTAGGTTAAAAAATGAGATTGTTAAAAGTAATATTATGTTTTTTGGTTGTTATTGTGGCGTTTGCTGAAGCAAGGGAGGGGCGGAATCTCCTTCCTTTTGAAAGTAAAAGCATTGTAGATTTCCATACGCACACTGCAGGTCTCGGCTATGGCGATTCTGGTTGTTTTGTTAATGAAGAAATGCGTAATAACGTTCGCTTCAAATTTTATTTAATGGCCATGGGCACATCTTTAAAAGAGTTGGAAGATTCTGGTGATCAAATCGTGATTAAAAAAATTAGCGATGCGGTTGCTAAATCAAGCGTTATCAACAAGGCAGTTATTCTATCCCTTGATGGTGTGATCGATGAAAATGGCGAATTGGATAAATCCAAAACTCAAATCTATGTCCCTAATGATTACGTATACACACAAACTAAGCGCTACCCGAATTTATTATTTGCGGCCAGCATTAACCCTTACCGCAAGGATGCAATTGAGCAGTTGGTAGATGCAAAAGAAAAAGGTGCAGTTCTTGTGAAATGGATTCCCTCCATTATGTACATAGATCCAGCGGATGAAAAGTTAATTCCTTTCTACCAAAAAATGGTGGAGCTTAATATCCCGCTACTCACGCATACTGGTATGGAAAAATCCTTTAGTCACGCCAGAGACGAATTAGCAGACCCGCGTCGTTTGGAATTGCCCTTGTCGTTGGGAGTTAACGTGATTGCAGCACACGTAGCCACAACAGGAGAATCTGATGGTGAAGAAAACTTTGTACGTATTCTCCCTATGTTTAATCAATACTCAAATTTGTACGCAGATATTTCTAGCCTCACACAAATCAACAAGCTTGGTTACGTTAAAAAAATTCTACAACATCCCGAATTGAAGGGGCACCTAATTTACGGCACGGACTGGCCGCTGCAATTTTTCCCCGTAGTATCACCTTGGTACCATTTTGATCAATTAAGTGTTGGTGAGATTGTTAAAATAAGCCGTATAGAGAATCAATGGGATAAGGATGTGGCTCTGAAGGTTGGAATGGGTTTGGATAAAGAGGTATTTTTTCAAGGTGCCAAATTGTTTTGTGAAAACAGTAAATGTGTTAATTGATAACTAATCGGCTTTAAATAGTGAGTTAATGGAGAGCATAAATTGAAAAAAAATATGGATACATGGAATTGCCCAATTAAAATATTGGGCACTGGTCATTCTCTCCCTAGGCAAGCGGTTGAAAGTGATGAGTTGGATCGGCGCTTTGGTTATGCCTCGGGTAAAATATTTTCAGTGAGCGGTGTGAAACGACGTTTTCTCGCATATGCGGATGAGACAGCGGCAGCTTTAGCGGCGCGCGCCGCTAAAGCTGCATTGGATGCAGCAGGATTTTGCCTATCAGATATTGATTGCCTTGTGGCGGTAAGTGCAACAATGGATCAAGGCATGCCTTCTAATGCGGCATTGATTCATGCTGAGCTTGGGCTTACTAAATACGCCATTCCAGCATTTGATATTAATGCAAGTTGTCTGGGCTTCCTTGCCGCGTTGGACACTTTGGCATGGCCACTTGCGGCGGGTCGCTACCGAAATGTTTTGGTAGTAGCAGCTGATTTAGCGTCGTGTGGATTGAATTGGGACAACCTTGAGGCCAGCGCTATTTTTGGTGATGGTGCAGCAGCAGTATTGCTTGCTAAATCACCAGCGGAATCAGAATCGCAAATTTATAATTCATGTTTGAAAACCATTTCTGAAGGTGTTCATTTTTGCGAGATTCCTGCTGGAGGCTCTCGTTTTCATCCAACCCGTATCACACAAGAGTTTTCACCGCTTACAAAATTTCATATGGATGGTAAAAAGGTATTTCGTCTGGCGTCCGCCCATATGCCTAAATTTTTAGAGAGTTTGTTGGCTGGAGCATGCATGACATTGGATGACATAGACTGGATTGTTCCTCATCAGGCCAGCCACTTGGCTATTCAGCATCTCCAGCAAAGGCTAAACGTAGATGCTAAAAAAGTGATCAATATTTTTGAGCGTTATGGTAATCAAGTTGCGGCCTCCTTACCCACAGCACTTGATATTGCTGTTCGTGATGGACGAATTCAGCGCGGACACAATTTATTATTTCTGGGTACAGGAGCCGGTTTATCCCTCGGCGGTGCGGTGTTGAAATACTGATGAAAATTATCGTAACAGGCGGTACAGGATTCCTTGGTCGCCATGTGGTATGGAGATTGGCGCTAGAAGGTCATGAGGTGGTTTTCACAGGGCGCGATATGGCAGCGGCTGATGTAGTAAAAAAATATTGCCTGTATCCAGTTAATTGGGTGCCTTTGGAGCACGGTAGCCAAAATGCTAAAAATTTAATTGTGAATGCGGCGGAGAATGCAGATGCAATAGTGCATTGCGCCGCGTTTTCCTCGCCCTGGGGAAAGCCGGAACAATTTGTGAGGGCCAATCTGCGTAGCACAGAGGAAGTATTGGCGGCGTGCCAAATGAGAGGTGTAAAACGGCTGGTGCATATCTCTACGCCAAGTATTTATTTTAACTTTCAGGATAAGCTTAATATAAAAGAATCGCAACCTTTGCCAATCCCCGTTAATGATTACGCGCGCACAAAGTTGATGGCAGAACATTTGGTGATGAGTGAGAGTATTCAAAGTGTAATTATACGTCCGCGCGCTATTTTTGGCCCGTGGGATAATACGTTAATGCCACGTTTATTGCGGGTAATAGAGCGGGGATCAATTCCATTAATGCGAGGCGGTAGCGCGTTAATGGATATCACTTATATAGATAATGTTGTAGATGCGATTTATTTATCGTTAACAAAGCCATTACGATCATCTTGTTCTGTATATAACCTTACTAACGGCGAACCCTTGGCATTCACCGATTTACTGAAAAAAATTGCTACCTATTTTCAGCTTCCTGTTCGTACAAAAAAAATGCCTTGGCAACTTGTAGATATAGCAGCACGACTCTTTGAATTACACGCGCGCATAACTCATGCTCACGAACCTTTGCTAACACGCTATAGCGCTGGCGTGCTCGCTTTTAGTCAAACGTTAGATATTTCTGCTATATCAAAAGAGCTTGGGTACCTGCCTAAGATTTCAATTGATGAGGGATTAAGGCGTCACGCGGCTTGGTGCGCGAACATGAGGAGATAGGTATGGGGCAGGTAACTGATGTGAAGTATTTACGCGTTGGTCAATGCCAGCATTTGGAATGTATTGCTGCCAAAGGCGGTCGTTTGGCAAAGGTAGATTTTCCGTCACTATGTGGCTTGATTCATCATTCAGATGTGGGTTGGATCTTATTTGATACCGGCTATGCTGATCACTTTTTTGAGGCAACGAAAAAATTTCCGCAGCGACTTTACTCGCTCAGCTTGCCAGTAGCCTTATCACCTGAACAAAAATTAGTAGCGCAACTGAATGCACTAGGCATCTCTGCTCAAGATATTGCCTTGGTCGTCGTTTCCCATTATCACGGTGATCACGTGGCGGGATTAAAGGATTTTCCAAATGCAAAATTTATTGCGTTGAGATCTGGTACAAAAGAAATACATTATTTTTCAGCTCGTCCTTTGCGCGCCACTCTACAAGGCAAGCTTCCTAGTCTGCTGCCGACCAATTACTTTTCGCGTGTGCAGGATGCGGAAATTTTTAGCTCTATCGATTTACCTAAATGGATGTTTCCATTCGCTTGTGGATTCGATTTGTTGGGCGATGGGAGTCTGCTGGGGGTTTCTCTACCTGGCCACAGCCATGGTCAATTGGGTTTATTTTTACCTGATGCCTCGGGTCGTCCCGTTTTTTTTGTGGCAGACGCTTGCTGGTCCTTGCCTTTTTGTCGAGATGGGCGCTTGCCTTCTATGCTCACCAACTTTTTAACCAGTGATATTGCTGCTTATCGCAAAACCTTTGCGAACATCCAACAATTGGCTAACCGACAATCTGATCTAGCAATTTTGCCATCTCATTGCCTTGTTACATGGAATCAATTCAATGGGAAATGAAGCAGCGAGGAGCAAGGTTTGCTAGATACACTATTCGTTATATTTTACTTTATTCGTGCCCGTTGGCTTAGGAATTATAAAAGTCAACGAAAGCTCCATTTATGGCAGGAAAAGCAGCTCCGTAGATTCTTTAGAAAAACCTTGATAAAAGCGAGTTATTTTAAGGGGCGGTGCCCTACCATCTTGCAAGATTTGCCCTATATGGATAAGGCGAAAATGATGGAAAATTTTGCAGAATTTAATACGCGCGGAATTACCTTTAAACAAGCAACTGCGCTGGCAACCAAGGCAGAGGAATCACGGAATTTTAATCCAACTATTGGCGACATTACGGTAGGTCTATCGAGTGGAACATCGGGCAAGCGTGGTTTGTTTTTGGTGAGTAAGCAGGAGCGCCTTCAGTGGGCGGGAATTCTGCTGGCTAAAACATTACCGAACTTTTTATTGAAACACATATTGTCTCCGTGGCTAAAGCCTTTGCGCATTGCTTTCTTTTTACGCGCGAATAGTAATCTCTACAGCACACTTAAAAGTCGTCGAATCGATTTTCAATTTTATGATTTGTTGATTGGGCTTGACGCCGCAGTACCCCAACTAATGCAAAGCCTGCCTGATGTATTAGTAGCACCAGCTACAGTGCTAAGACATTTGGCTTTGGCTAAACTGAATGGAGACATAAATATTCACCCACTGCATATAGTTAGCGTTGCAGAGGTATTGGAAGCAGTAGATAGCGAGCTAATTGAACAGGCGTTCGGTCTTCGTCCACATCAAATCTACCAAGCAACAGAAGGTTTTTTGGGTTATACCTGTGAGTGCGGAGGTTTGCATTTAAATGAAGCTCATGTTCATATTGAACATGATTGGTTGGATAAAGATAAAAAGAGATTCCAGCCTATCATTACAGATTTTTCGCGTACCACACAGTTAATCGTGCGCTACAAATTAAATGATATTCTCCAAGTGGCCGAGGAGCCCTGTCCTTGCGGTAAGGCAGAAATGACTCTGTCGGCAATTGAAGGCCGAGCCGATGAAATACTCTGGTTACCATCCTTATCAACCGGTAAATTACAACCTTTGTATCCTGATATATTGCGGCGTTGCATGATGTTGGTAGAGCCGAACTTGGTTGAATACTCAATCGAACAGACGGGTCAAATATGGGTAGTGAATTTTTCTAGCGTTGGTGAGAGTACGCTTGTCGAGATGGCTATTACCAAATCGATAAGTGACCTTTGTAAGTTGCAGGGGCTTGTTCCGCCTAGTTGCATTTTCGATACCTGGATGCCGGCTTTAGTTGGTGCAAAGCGCCGCCGTATGGTTTGTAAAACGCTATGAAGATACTGCAAGTATTAGATAGCTATCCACCAGATTTAAATGGCGGTGCCTATTTCACTCACAGGTTATCAAAACAATTGATGGAAATCGGTCACGATGTTCTTGTTGTTTGCCCCGCAAAATCCTACCGGTCTCATTATTGTAGTTATGAGGGTGTGAAGTTGTTTCGAGTAAAGTCCGTTCCTGCAATTATCTATAAAAATTTCCGAGTTTCTATTCCTATAGGTATTACCAAATCAATCGTGGATGCTATATCAGCATTCGGGCCAGATGTTATCCATTTTCAAGGGCGCTTTTTCCTAGGTGATATCTGCATGCGTTATGCGCAGAATAATAAAATTCCTCGTATAGCAACCAACCATTTCATGCCAGAAAACTTCTTTCACTATACGGGCTTGCCTCATTGGTTATCGTCGGCTTTTTCAATAATGGCTTGGCGTTGGGTAAAAGGTATGTTTGATACAGCACCTATCTGGACTACTCCTACAAAGTCTGCTGCGGAAGTGATGAAAAAAAATGGCTTCGATAAAAAGATCCAGGTGGTGAGTTGCGGTGTTGATTGCCGAAAGTATGTAACTCAAACAAAAGGTAAAAATAAATTTTTCGCCAATCCAGATTGCAAACCGGTCGTGTTGTACGCAGGGCGATTAGATAAGGAAAAGAACTTATATGTTGCAATACACGCTTTTTCTGAATTATTGAAGGTAATGCCAGCTTATTTCTTGTTGGTGGGAAGTGGTGCTGAAAAACAGAGGCTGGAAAATTATATTGCTAACTTAGGGCTCGACGAGCATGTATTTTTTTCGGGGTGCTTAAGCGATGAAGAATATCCAAAAGTATTTTCGTTGGCAGATTGCTTTTTTCATGCAGGTACAGCGGAATTGCAAAGTATTGTAACGCTTGAAGCGCTAGCCTCTGGTTTGCCAGTGATTGCCGCTAGAGCTGTGGCTTTGCCAGAATTGGTGCATGAGGGAGTCAACGGCTTTTTATTTGAACCGGGAAATGCAAATGAAGCCGCTAAGTATCTTTTCACTATTCTGAGTGATCCTGAGTTAAAGCGCGGAATGGCGAAGCAAAGCATTAGGATTTCCGAAGAACACGATTTGATATCAACTGCCAATCAATTTGTCCAATTATACAAGCACGCTATAAAGGTCAATGCTTTTGAGCAACAATAATCACAATAAATGTGGCGGCAAGCCATGGGTCTATTCGGCAAGCTCAGGGTTGCTGTTGCTACTTTTCTCTTTTGCTGCGTCTATTGTTTCTGGCCGATACGCTAGCGAGATGGCAGGCAACCAACCTGTAAGTGATTTGCTATTGGATCATTTGCCACTTTTAGATGTGAATCTGGTTCATATATATGTGGCAAGTTCCTTTTGGCTGGCAATACTTTTTGTATGCATTCGTAATTATCAATATCTGCCATTTGCAATGAAAACCACTGCACTTTTTCTATTGGTGAGATCTGTGTTTGTCATGTTAACCCATCTTGGCCCACCCCAAAATTTACTGAAATTACCTAGCGATCTTACATCGTTATATATTTATCAAGGCGACCTATTTTTTTCTGGTCACGTAGGTGGACCGTTCTTGTTTGCGCTAATTTTCTGGCATAGAAAACCCTTAAGGTTTATATGTCTTGGTGCGAGTGTTTTCTTCTCGGTGATTGTGCTTTTGGGGAAGTTGCATTATAGCATTGATGTTTTTGCAGCTTTCTTCATTGCCCACTCGGTTTTTTATGTCTCGAAAAAGTTGTTTAATGATGATTTCCAATTTTTACATTAATGCTTAAAAAGGGTTTTTAATTTTTTGTAATAGCTCATTTGCTCCATATTGAGTGATATTTTCGGGCTATCGTCACATTGCCGAATGTAAGCCTATCAATTATATAGGTGGTTACTTTGGTTTATGTTTGCACTATTCTGTGGAGTTATAAAAAAAATTCTGTAAAATCAGAGAAAATCTTGAATATATCACGTGTTAACCTGCAATGGGGTTACTTCACATTAACAGGAGTCAGGGATGCTTCGGACATCTAAAATTGTTTTATTTTTATCTTTTGTAAGCATTTGCACATTGGCTGATGAAGGCCAAAGAGTTGTAGGCACTAGGTTGCTGCCAAGTGGGGCAACAACTTCTTTAGTTCAGGTCGATGGTAACCTTGATCACTCCATAGTTTCCCTTAGCGGCAGTGCTTCACATCCAAAAGTTAGTGTATTCGGCGTTAAAACATCCGGTCGTTATCTAATTCGATTAAAGGATCAGCCGGTACAACCTATCATCAAAAACATGAAGCAACAGCTTCGTGTCGGTGAACAGCCAAATCAAAACCAAGCTCAGCAAATGAAAGCGGCAGTCGCTAATCAAAAGCTTCTTATTGCCAGTAGCCAAAATAAATTAATTTCTCGACTAAGCTCTTTGCGGTCCCTGTCCAAAGTTCATTACAGATTTAGTGAGCTTACTAACACCCTTAGTGTAACGCTTAAAGATGCCGATCTTGGCTTGGTTAAAAATTTGCCAGAAGTGGAAGGTGTATATCCCGATAATCGGGTAAGTATTAATGCGGCTGAAAATATTGCGCAAATAAAAGCTCCAGATGTTTGGAGTTTGAAAGATGGAAAAGGCCTTGCTGTTACTGGGAGCGGAATAAAAATTGCGATCTTAGATACCGGTATAGATTATTCCCACCCTGATTTGGGTGGCTGTGTTGGAATTAATTGTAAGGTCAGATTGGGGCAAAGTTTTGTTGAAGGAAAGCCGGCTGATGATTTTATGGATCGCAACGGTCACGGTACTCACGTAGCTGGTATTGCGTCGGCCAATGGTGCCTTAAAAGGTGTTGCTCCAGATGCCACGCTTTACGCATTCAAGGTGCTAGACGACTCTGGTTCTGGTCAGGATAGCGGCATTATTGCAGCTCTGGAAAAAGCGGTTAACCCTGACGGAGATCCTGGCACGGATGATGGGGCTGATGTCATTAACCTGAGTTTGGGCGGAGTTGGAGCGGCTAACTCGCCCTTGTCCGAGGCTGCAAATGCAGCTATGACTGCGGGAGTTGTGGTTGTGGTTGCGTCCGGTAATGAAGGGCCTAACTACAGAACCATTGGCAGTCCTGGTAACGCTGAGAAGGTGCTTACAGTAGGAGCTGTTGATCAGCAGGGAGTTGTGGCATATTTCAGTTCGAGGGGGCCGATAGGTGGAAAGAGTTACGTTAAACCAGAAGTGCTGGCACCCGGTGTAAATATTAATTCGCTTAAGCCTGGCAATGGTTATGCCGTGATGAGTGGTACCAGCATGGCCGCACCACATGTTGCGGGAGCCGCTGCACTCATGCTGCAGTTACACCCAAACTTGAAGCCGGAAGATATTAAAGCGCTCTTAATGACCTCGGCGCATAGAATTGATCAGGATGTTTTCACGCAGGGAACAGGAATAGTAGACTTAAGCTTGGCTTCATCGCTGCAATGGGTAATTCAAAATCAATTGAGTTTTGTGGGTAATGTAGATATAGATTCAGTGATATGGGAGCAACCATTTACTCTGAATATCAAAAATATTTCACAACAGAAAATGAGCCTCAACTTTTTTCCACCACAGTCTGCAATTGCCGGCTTGTCATTAAGTTTGCCCATATCATCTGCTGATCTTGAACCTTTAGCCTCTGCGCAATATAACTTCAAAGCGAATGTTGATAATGCTTTATTGGGTTTTCCTACTAACAATTCGATGCATTTTGAAAGTAAGTTCTCTGTCGTGTCAGGCTTGAACGATATAAGTGTATCCGCAGTTATTGTGAAGTCGGCGAAAATTACTGTTCCAAGTTCTGCCGGTCTTTATTCGGCAAATCTTTTAGGGCGGGCCAGCGGTCAGTTAAATCAAATATATCGGGGAGATGGCTGCGGTGCTAATCCAGAGCCATATGAATTTTATGTCAACCCAGGAACGTATGATGCTTTACTATATTTTTGCGATGGTTCAATTGTTGCGAAAGAGTCGCTAAATCTAGAAAAGAATCTTGTGGTTAAGGCGTCAAGTGACGATGCGAACTTGATAATGAAAATTGATCAGGCGAAATTACTCGACGGTCGAATTTTAGCTTCAGATAACATCGTTACTCATTCAGGTATAGAATTGCTATTTCACGAACCGTCTAAAACTGCATTTTATATTTTCTTTAATCGTGATTCGCCAAACAGAATAAAACTATCGCCGATGTCAAACCGAATTAAGTTTTCTGCTGGGGTCCTTTATAACGAAAACACTCCTGATTGGTCCGACCTCTACTTTATCAATTGGTACAGACCGGATGGAATTGCTCAAAGTGAATCTAAAGCGTTGGATATGTCAAAGCTTGTTGAGCTAGATTTCCGTTATGCAGATAAAAAAATGGTTCAGCAAGGAGTGCTGGATGCTGTGTGGGTAAAAGAAATTAATTCTTTTTTGCAATTTTTATCACTGGGTACGGGAACTTATAACTACCCTTTTCGTGAAATGCCCTTGCATAGAAAGATATATTCCGAGCCAACTACGCTGGCCAAAAGTGAATTTGTTTTGGATATTGAGGTTGAGAAAAAGGATCCCAATTACTTCATGAATACTATTGCGTCCACAGACTACATTGGACTTTTGAGTCAGACAGATATTCTGAAGTTCTCGTCACCATATTCGCTGCAGCAGCAGGATATGCAAGTGTTTCCTAACAAGGGTATATATCTGGACGGGAATGGGTATTTTTTTCCACTGCAACTTCGTTACCATAAGGATTACAAAATTTTCGATGAGGTAGACGCTGATAACTTTATAGGTTGGGTTAGAGGGGTTGATGGGGTCAGAAATAGATTTTACGACGTCACTGATTTTAAAACCTATTGCGACGACAATTTATTAATTTCCGGAACAAGACCATTGTCCCCCTACCCGAGTGAATCAACGATATGCGATATCGTTAAGATTGAGCGCAGTTGGGAAAACCGATATTTGGATAAGGTGGGGGAGATAAACGCAGTTCAACAACTCGATATGATCGAAGCAAAGCGATCAGATATAGCTGACGGCTGGGCTACGCCAATGTTGGATACGTTAGTTTTTTCAAACGGGGGAGAAGTGTCAAGAGTTTTAAACACCGTAGAACCAAAAATTAAATTTAGCTTCCGTGACCAGATGAAAAACTATCTAACAAATAAAAATTTACTGACCTTAGAATATAAGCTGGACAATGAAACTTCGTGGCGATCGCTAAATGTGGAAGTTGATGGTAATTATTTTGTGGCACGTTTACCTTTGTTGTCTGGGGCGCATGATGTTTCTCTACATATTAAATATAAAGGTACAGGCAGAAGCTACATGGAGCATACATTAAAAAATGTTCTTGTATTAGGGAGAGGCGCAATTCCCGTTATATCTTCACCAGAGTTTTCGCTGTTGCCAGATATTGTTATTGAGGCCGCGGGTAAGCTAACGTCGTTTGTTCTTCCTGATGTATACGCTACTGATTTTAAGGAGGGAAAAATTAAAGCAACAACTGCAAATATGGGGCCTTATCCTCTGGGTAAAAATACTATTTTGTGGAGCGCTAAAAATGCGTCTGGTATGCAAGGTAGCGCATCGCAGACTTTACTTGTGCAAGATACTAAGCCGCCGATAGTGACTGCTCCTGCTAATATTTCACAAGAAGCAAAAGGAAAAGAGACCTCTGTAAGCTTTGGTGTCGCAAGTGCAACAGACGAAGTTGATGGCATATTGCCAGCTACAACATCGAGTGATGGGGCCGCATTAAATGTTGGTCAATATTCTATCGAATGGAAGGCAACGGACTTATCTGGAAATGTGGGTTCGGCGGTTCAAACTGTGGTGATTAAGGATGCAACTGCTCCCAGCGTTGTTGCGCCACCTCCTTTAAATATCACCGCAAAGATATTTCCTGTATCAGTATCTTTAGGCGTCGCTACGGCAATGGATATCGTTGATGGCGTTCTAACGCCAACCCCTAGCGAATCCGGTCCATTTAACGAGGGGCAATATACAATTATCTGGGCCGTAAAGGATAAGGCGGGTAATTTGGGCACGGCTACTCAGACGGTTAACATTGCTCGCGAGGTCTCGTCTAATAATGGCGGTGGCGGTGGCGGTGGCGGTGGTAGTGTGGGTATTGCCTTTTTGACTCTATTGTTTTTTTATACTCTATGTTTGTTACCCAAACAATATTTCAAAATTCGCTTAGTGCGCGCTTAGTTAATTCACATTACCTTCAACAACCCCTTCACATCACTCACATGACGGCGGCTGATAATTGGCCGCTGTTCTGTGTCGGCCAAGCGGACTTGATATTGCCCTTGCGTAGCGCGTTCGATGGCTTCTATATGTTTTATAGAAATGAGTGCATTGCGGTGAATGCGAATAAATCTGTTTGAAAACTCTTCTTCCAACTCCTTCAATGTTTCGTCAAGAAGGTGTTCTCCGTTGCGATGAAAAACTGTAACGTATTTATGATCAGCAACGAAATAGCGAATATCTTCCAGCGCAATTAATTCAATTCCGCGACGTGTTTTCGCACTTATATGTGTACGGGCATTTTTATTGTCTTGTGCAGGAGTTTGTGCAGCAGCACGTTGAACTTTATTGAGTTTTTGCGCTTTGGCAAGAGCATCTTGTAGCTGTTCTGCTTTTATGGGTTTTAATAAATAACCAATTGCGGTGGTGCCAAACGCATCCAATGCGTATTGGTCGAATGCCGTACAAAAAATAATGGCTGGGGGGCAATCTAATTGGCTAATTTCGTGTGCAAGCGTGAGGCCATCTTTGCCGGGCATACGTACATCGAGCAATACAATGTCTGGGTCATGTTCGTTGATTGCTAAAAGCGCGGCATCAGCATTGTCCGCCTCTGCAATAATATTGTGCTCTTCCAGCTTTTCAATCATGCGCACCAATCGTTGGCGGGCTAGGGGCTCATCATCGACAATTAGAATTTCCATGGTGATGCTCTCAATATTTTTATTTTGACAAAGGGCAGAAAATATAAGTAGTAAACACACCGTGCTCTTCGCTGGAAGATAGGCGTGCGGCGTTTCCATAGTGTACTTGCAAACGGTGGCGAATATTATCGAGCGCCATTCGGTTGTGGCGATCTTGTGATGCGGTTTGCGCTGCGGCAGGACTTTTTTTCACCAATGGATAGGGGTTAGTAATGGCTATCATGAGTTGGTTTTTGGCCTGCGAAATTTTGATGGTTACTGTGCCGCCTTTCGGCATGGGCTCAATACCGTGAAAGATGGCATTTTCCACCAAGGGTTGCAGCATGAGGCTTGGGATTTTTATGTCATCGTTAAGCACTTGAATCTGCCAATCAATAGTGAGGCGCTTACCGAGGCGTAATTGTTCAATTTCCAAATAACGACGACAAAGCGTAATTTCGCGGTCTAAAGGGATAAGCGTCGGTTCTGCAAGGCTAGCTCTAAAAAGCTCTGCAAGATCCTCGATAACTCGCTCGGCCAAATCGGGATCTGAGCTGATCAGGCTTGCAATACTGTTCATACTGTTAAATAAAAAATGTGGGCGTATGCGTGATTGCAAGGCTTGAATGCGCGCGTGCAATTCAGCTTGCTGTTGATTGCGCAATTGCTGCTGCAAAAACAAATAGCGCAACGTAATGCCGGACAAAATGGCTGAAGTAATTAAATTATTGAACAGCTGCCAGCCATCCAAGTGGAAGGATTGCTCGCGCGCATACATACCTGTGGCAAAACCCTGTAATAAGTATTGGCCAATCACCGACATAATCAATGTTGTCGCAATCACTACCCCGTAGGACGCCAAGCCTGCCTCAATTGGCGTGCGGGTGCGCAGCCATGGCCTCATTCGACAGATGAGCAGAGCACTGATTAGGCTAATCCACTGGATTTGAAAAGAATACAGTGCCAACGAGTCCCAGCTAAAAAGGGGGAGAAAAGAGGAGTTAAGGGTGAGCAGCAGGGCAATAAGCTCTGCAACCAAAACCAGCAACAACACCGATTGAGGGTTACAAAGATTGGGGAGAAAATCGCCACTTGGGCCTTTATTCTTGGTTTTGGTCACGTGTTTCTGGCTCCAGAGCCGGTCAAATGGGGCTATAATGCTCGCCTTTACTTATCGCAATAGTAAGTCTTATTTTTCTATTCTTCTCGGAAACAATCCTCATGAGCCAAAACGATCAGCCCATCAAACCCTGGGGCGGCCGCTTTACGGAAGCGACAGACGCCTTTGTTGAGCGCTTTACCGCCTCTATCGGCTTTGATTATCGCCTTTATCACCACGACATCAACGGCTCTATTGCCCACGCCACCATGTTGGCGAAAGTAGGGGTATTAACCGAGGCTGAGCGCGATCAAATTATCACTGGTCTTGAAGAAATCCGCGCAGAAATTGTGGCGGGCAAATTCAATTGGTCTGTCAGCCTTGAAGACGTTCATATGAATATTGAGGCAGTACTGACGCAGCGCATCGGCATTACCGGTAAAAAGCTTCATACAGGGCGCTCGCGCAACGATCAAGTCGCTACCGATATTCGCTTGTATTTGCGCGACGAAATCGACGCAATTGCCAAAGAGCTTACCCGTTTGCAACAAGGCTTGTTAAGTGTAGCCGAGCGTGAGGCGGAGACCATCATGCCCGGGTTCACGCATTTGCAAACTGCCCAGCCAGTTACCTTCGGCCACCACTTATTAGCTTGGTTTGAAATGTTGCAGCGCGATTACTCGCGTTTGATTGATTGCCGTAAGCGTATGAATTATTTGCCTTTAGGTGCTGCGGCGCTTGCGGGGACTACTTATCCAATCGATCGCGTATACACCGCGCAGTTGTTAGGCTTTGATGGCCCAACAGAAAACTCGCTGGACTCAGTTAGCGATCGCGATTTCGCGATTGAATTCTCCAGCTTTGCTGCAATTTTAATGATGCACTTGTCGCGCTTCAGCGAAGAGTTGGTGTTATGGACATCATCGCAATTCAGTTTTATCGATTTGCCAGATCGTTTCTGCACCGGCTCATCGATTATGCCGCAAAAGAAAAATCCGGATGTTCCAGAATTAGTGCGTGGTAAAACTGGCCGAGTTTACGGTCATCTTACTGCGCTACTCACGCTGATGAAATCACAACCGCTCGCGTACAACAAAGATAACCAAGAAGATAAAGAGCCTGTGTTTGATGCGATTGATACAGTAAAGGATTGCTTACGCGCATTTGCCGATATGGTGCCTGCGATTCAACCGCGCAAAGACAAAATGTACGAAGCAGCGAAGCGCGGATTTTCTACTGCAACCGACTTGGCGGATTACTTGGTTCGCCGTGGTGTGCCTTTTCGCGATGCGCATGAGATTGTCGGTAAATCTGTTGGCTACGGCGTACAAACAGGTAAAGATCTTTCTGAAATGAGCTTGGCTGAGTTACAACAATTTTCTACTGTTATCGAGCAAGATGTTTTTGCTGTGCTTACATTGGAAGGTTCAGTCGCAGCGCGTAATCATATAGGTGGTACGGCACCTGCACAGGTCAAAGCCGCTGTCGAGCGCGCTAAATTAAGATTGGCGACGCGCACTTAAAGGATTTTAAAAAAGCCGCGATTTTAAAATCGCGGCTTTTTATTTTGTATAGTATTTATCGAGTAGATTTTTATGTACGACCATTACGATGCATTAATTTTTGATATGGACGGCACACTTGTCGATAGCGGCCAGTTACACGAATTCGCTTGGAGCGAAACCTTAAACAAATATGGCATTCCAATTGATCGCGCGTTCATGCGTTCTTTGGCTGGCGTTCCCACTAAAGGCACCATTGAAATTCTGTTGGAAAAATTCAACGTGACTGTTGATGCCAGCTTGGATGAAATGAACGATTTCAAAGAAGCTTGGGTGCATGAAAATATGCACAGATTTGTAAAACCTACAGCGCTTGTTGACGTGGCACAAAAATATCATGGCGTTAAACCCATGGCGATTGGCACAGGAGCTTACACTCAAGAAGCAAAAACCATTTTGGGTTTGTGCGGATTAGATAAATACATTAATGCTGTAGTCGGCGCAGATCAAGTTAAAAACCCAAAGCCAGCGCCAGATACTTTTTTGCGCTGTGCTGAGCTATTGGGTGTGTCGCCCGAAAAATGTGTGGTGTTTGAAGATTCAAAACTAGGATTACAAGCCGCCGCAACGGCGGGCATGGCTGGAATAGACGTTTTATTAGTTCACGCCGTAGAAAACGATTATTTTTTATAAGTTAATTTTTAAAATCAAATAACAACACAAGGCCATAGTGCCGGAATCGGGAATTAATCATGTCACATTTAACAGCAGCTGAGCTAAGTGTAGCGAGCACTAGTTTCGGAGTTTCACCTACAGGTGCATCGGTAGATTTGTTCACGCTCACCAATGTAAATGGTTTAATCGTTAAGATTACAAACTTTGGTGGAATTATTACGGAAATTCACGCGCCCGATAAGCACGGAAACTTTACCGATATTAATTTAGGTTTTGATAAAATCGAACCTTACTACAAGGATTCCCCTTACTTTGGCGCGCTTATTGGCCGCTTTGGAAACCGTATTGCCGGAGGAAAATTTACCCTTGATGGTAAAACCTACGAGCTCGCTACCAACAACGGCAACAATCATTTGCACGGCGGTGTGGTAGGGTTTGATAAAGTCGTTTGGAATGCGTCTACATTTAAAACAGAAAATTCCGTTGGTTTGACCTTAACCTATTTAAGTGTGGATGGTGACCAAGGTTACCCTGGTAATTTGGATGTAACTGTTGTTTATGAGCTGACCAATGACAACGAAATATGGGTGAAATACCGCGCCGTGACCGATAAGGCGACTCCCGTTAATTTAACGCAACACGCTTACTTTAATTTGGCCGGTAAAGGCGGCGATATTTTGAATCATGAAGTGATGATTAATGCGGATCGCTTCACTGCTATTGATCCAGAAGCAATTCCCACGGGAGACTTGCCATCCGTTGCAGGTACGCCGTTTGATTTCCGCACGCCACATTTAGTGGGCGCGCGAATCAATGACAATCACGATCAGTTAAAGAATGGTAATGGCTATGACCATAACTTTGTGTTGAATAAAACACAGCCCAAAGAATTGAGCTTAGCTGCACGTGTGCGTGAGAAAAATTCAGGCAGGGTCCTAGAAGTATTTACCCAAGAGCCAGGAGTGCAATTTTATTCCGGCAACTGGATGGATGGATCTCTTACCGGTAAAGGATGGCACTACACACGTCGTTGTGGTTTGTGTTTAGAGCCGCAGCATTTTCCTGATTCGCCGAATCAGCCGAGTTTCCCAAACACGATTTTGCGTCCCGGCGAAGAATATACCTCTGTGATGAGTTATAAATTTTCTGTCGAAGCCTAATTTTTTTCATCCAAAAATAAAAAAGGCCTTAATAAACTTAAGGCCTTTTTTATTACCGTCATTTTTTACAAATCAGGTTCTATCAGGTAGCTTTTTCCTGCGCTTGAATTAAATGTGAGTGTATAGCCAATGGATGATTTTACGCTCTTTAGCCCCAAAGACTTAATGCTTGACGGCTGATTTGTGCGTACTACGCACTTGCCTCCGTTACGAGACACAATAGTTGCAGTGCTGATTTGATTGCTTTTCCAATCCATATCCACCACAAAATTACCACGTGCGACTAAACCCGTTACCTTTCCAGATTTCCATGCAGACGGTAAGGCTGGCAACAAATGAATTTCATTGTTTTGGCTTTGCAACAGCATTTCAATAACACCCGCTGTACCTGCGAAGTTCCCGTCAATTTGGAATGGTGGGTGCGCATCAAATAAATTGGGATAGGCACCGCCGTGGCCAGCATAGGGATTATCTTTTTCGCGAGTTATGCGAAGTAAATTTTTAAACAAGGTGTAAGCGTGGTCGCCATCTAACAAACGCGCCCACATATTTACTTTCCAAGCCAAGCTCCAGCCGGTGCCGTCGTCACCACGAAGTTCCAAGGTTTTTTTCGCGGCATTCGCTAGTGCTGGTGTGGCGAGTGGAGAAATTTCATGTGCAGGGTGCAATGCATATAAATGCGAAACATGGCGATGATGCGGTTCAACTTCTTCAAAATCTTTATACCACTCTTGCAACTGGCCTTTGCTGCCAATTTGGTACGGCAATAATTTTTTCTTACTGGTAATTAATTTTTTCCTGAAAGCCTTGTCGGTATCCAGAATTTCACTTGCTTCAATTACGTTGCCAAATAAATCGCCAATAATGCCAATGTCCATGGTCGCAGCAACAGTAATATTACCTTTTTGCTGCTGGCCTGCTTTATCGGTGTAGTAGTAAACATTTTCAGGCGATGTGGATGGCATGGTGATGAGTTGACCATCTTTATCTTTTTGGAGCCACGCGAGGCTAAATTCAGCCGCGCTTTTCAGAAGTGGGTAAATTTGTTTTAAGTATTCTTTGTCGCCCGTAAATTGGTAGTGCTCCCACAAATGACGACTCATCCAATTGGCGCCCATATACCAGTTGGCCCACATTGGATCTAACTTGCCTAGCTCTCCAACAGGATTTGATGTGGCCCAGATATCAGAGTTGTGATGAACCACCCAGCCCGGTGCGTGGTAAAAAGTCGCTGCAGTTTCTGTTCCATTGACCGCCAGATTTTTTATTAAATCATTGAGCGGTGAAAACAACTCAGACAGGTTTGCAGTTTCTACCGGCCAGTAATTCATTTGTATATTGATGTTGGTTGTGTAGTTGCTGCTCCATGGCGGACGAACTTCTTTGTTCCAAATACCCTGTAAATTAGCGGGCGCATTGGGTGTGCGCGAGGAAGAGATCAACAAATAGCGACCAAACTGAAAATACAAGGCTTCCAAGTCGTTATCCGTTTTACCTGCGGTGTACTCCTCTAAGCGCATATCTGTTGTTAAGTTGGATTTGGTTGCTTGAGTGTCGGCATTAATTTGCAGTGAAACACGGTCAAAGAACTGGCGAAAATCTTTTTGGTGCTCATCAAAAAGTTGCGTGTAGGTTTTACCCTCAGATTTTTCAAGATAACTTTTAACCAGTTGGTGTTCATCGGTTCCTTGATTGAAAGGGCATTTATCAAAGCCATTGAAACTGGTCGCGGCGGAAATTAATAAAATAACTTCGGATGCATTGCTAACGGTAATTTTATTATCCGCAATAGAAAGTTTGCCGTCCTTAACAACAGGTTTTACTGCCAATTCAAAACGCATACCCCTGCAGTTGTCTTTTTCGTCGTAAACAACCGGTTCACGCTTTGCGCCAAAATAACTAGGATCTACATGTGAAGGTGCGCGTCCGGTCAACAACAAACTCTCTGTAGTGGTTGAGTTGGAATATTTCAGCGGGCTTTTTGTGTTAGCGGTAAAGGAAATTTGATTCGCTTTATCTGCAGATATGCGCACAACAATTGCTTGACCCGGTGCAGAGGCAAATATTTCACGTTTGTAATTCACACCGTTCGCTTTAAAACGAGTGGTTGTTAAACCATCGCGAATATTTAAGTCGCGTGAGTATTCAGAGGTGTTGCCCGTTAAAGCTTGCGTTAGCTGTAAGTCGCCCAACGGCAAATAGCTTTCGGTAAAGTAGCCCTGCATGTTTTTAACAATTTCGCTGGCTTTTACATAGTCACCTTCTTTCAGCGCTTCACGAGCAGGTGCCAAAAATTCATAAGCCTTCGGGTTTACATTTTTAGCAACCGGGCCGCCGCTCCACAGTGTGGCTTCGTTGAGTTGAATAAGCTCTTCATTGACCTTACCAAAAACCATGGCACCCAACCGGCCATTGCCAACGGGTAGGGCTTCTGTCCATTTCTCGGCGGGTTTATCGTATTTTAGTAAGAGCGACTGGGTTGATTCTGGCGCAGCTTGCGCGAACGCAACGCTTGAGACCAGCAGGAGTAGAAGGCCTTTATATTTCATAATGTGATTACCCTGTTAGCTGATGGCTGTTGTTATTTTGAGTGCTTTTAATTGTAGTATAAATAGGGATAATAACCTGAAGTTTGCGAAATTTCTAAATCAGACGGGCAAAAAAAATCCCCACGGCACAGGGTGCGGTGGAGATTTTTGTAAGATGGAGCGGATTACTTCTTAACGCCTTCCACATTCAATGAAAGCTTCACTGTTTCTGATGCTGGGCCCAGCGGGAAAACAATGTTGTAGTCTTTCAAGGCCAATTCGGTTGTGCCTTCAAAACCGGCGCGGTAACCGCCCCATGGATCTTTACCTTCGCCTATTTTTTTCGCAGCGATAGTTATGCTTTTGGTTACGCCATTCAATGTAAAGTCGCCAACCAAATCAAAACTGTCTTTATCTTTGCCCGCTACAACTTTTTTGCTTACGAAAGTTGCTTTAGGGAATTTTTCAACATTTAAAAAATCTTTGCTGCGTAAGTGCTTATCGCGCTCAGCATGGTTTGAGTTAACGCTGTTGGTATCAATAGTAACGTTGATGGTGCTTGCTTCTACTTTGGCGGGATCGTAAGAAAAGTCGCCAGAGAAAGTGTCAAAGCGACCGGTCAATACACTGTAGCCCAAGTGTTTAATTGCAAAGTTGATTGATGCGTGGGCGCCTTTGGTGTCGATGGTGTAGTTATCAGCCAACGAAGGTAGGCTTACTACACCAAGCGTGCTGAGAGCCAAAACGGCGAGTTGTTTTTTTGCAAACATAAATTGCTCCTGAGTTGATTGTTGCATTAGTGATGGTTAGAGGGTTTTAACATTCGAACGAGCGTTTTATCGCGTTTGATAAAGTGGTGAAATAAAGCAGCAAGTGCATGAAGTGCTACAAGGCCAATGAGAGCCCATGCGATATATTTGTGAGCGAGACCTGCGCGGTCGATGTTGTCTGCTGATAATTCGGCTGTGGCAGGAATACTAAAAAAGCCAAAAAAATTTGCGCTGCTGCCTTCCGCGGTGGTTATTAAATACCCGGTGATACAAATTGCAAAGACGGCGATATAAATAACGTACTTCACCAGATTTGCAACGAGTTGGGTGTTCTTAGGAATGGTGGCGATATTTTCTGGGGATCCACTGCGAACACGCCATAACAACCGCAATAACATCAATAAGAAAACGAGTAAGCCCAACTCGATATGAATTTCTGGCCCACGATGATACCAAGGCGAGTAATAATCTAGGCCGCGCATATAAACCCCGAGGCCGAAAAGGAACAAAATTAACGGGGCACAAACCCAGTGAAAAATAATGCTGATTAAACCATAGCCCGTTCGCGAGTCTTGTAACATTCATATCCCTCCGCTGCGTCGTTAGATGCCAGTGTTAGCGAGTAGTTCCCGCAAATGCACGGGTTACTTCAAGGTGGCAAGACATTAACAGTAATTTAAGCGAAATACAGCAATTAGATAAATGCGAGAGCGATAGAGTGTGAGATTGTGGGCTTAATGTGAGTGCAGGTGAGAAATCTATCTCATTGAATTTTAAAAACTTATTTTTTATTTCAGAGCCATTAACAAAATTTTGTGTAACCAACGATCAGGTTTTTGGTGTTAATTGATCGGAAAATTGGCAGTTATTTAACCCTTACAGGTCGCTTCTTTCCTTGGTCATCAATCGCGACATATACAAACTCGCCTTCGGTAACTTTAATGCGTTGATGTGTTTTGAAATCCTTGATCCATACTTCAATACCGATTTTTATCGACGTATGACCAATTGCTCGTAGCAATGAATAACAACTGACGAGCGACCCCACAGGCACGGGGTGCAAGAATTTCATACCACTCACAGCAACTGTAGTGACGCGCCCCTGCGCCACTTCAAGCGCCAATACTGCCCCAGCTATATCCATTTGCGAGAGTAGCCAGCCACCGAAAATATCGCCCAAGGGGTTGGTATCGGCGGGCATAGAAAGAGTTTGTAATGTCAATGTGCCTTGCGGTTGCTCAAGTAAGGTCATGATTCATTCGCCAGAGAGAGGTGTTGCTTAATTCCAGCACAGGAATCCCAATCACGCCAGTTTGTCTCTAATGAGACATATGTAAGCATAAAAAAAGCCTAACTGATTACTCAGTTAGGCTTTTGCAAGGCAGTGTAAGCATTAGGCCTCGTTACTGGGTTTTCCAATAGTCGCTAAAATCCCTCCATCAACGTAAACAATTTGTCCGGTCACAAAATCGCTTGCTTTGGATGCGAGAAAAATAGTTGCACCTTGTAAGTCATCAGGGTCTCCCCATTTGCCTGCGGGTGTTCGGCTGATAATAAAATCATTGAATGGGTGGCCATCAACCCGAATAGGTTCTGTTTGGCTCGTCGCAAAATAACCGGGGCCAATGCCGTTAACTTGCACATTATATTTTGCCCATTCAGTGGCCATATTTTTGGTGAGCATTTTCAGCCCACCTTTTGCGGCGGCATAAGCACCAACCGAATTGCGACCCAATTCACTCATCATTGAACAAATATTAATAATTTTACCACGGCGACGCTCAACCATTTTGTGCGCGACAGGGCGCGTCATGGTAAATACGCCGGTTAAATCAATTTTGATGACTTCTTCAAAATCTTCTAGTGACATTTCCAACAGTGGAGTGCGTTTAATAATACCGGCGTTGTTAATTAAAATATCAATTGGGCCGTGATCGCTTTCGATTTTATCTACCGCGGCAATCACCTCCGGCTCATTCGTCACATTGAATTTATAACCGAAAGCCTTAAAGCCTTGGTCGCGATAAAACGTAACGGCGTTGTCAATTTTTTCTTGCGATGAATTGCCATTAATAATTAACGTTGCACCGGCGCTGGCAAGACCGGATGCCATAGCCATACCTAAGCCATGAGTTGCTCCTGTCACTAGGGCAACTTTTCCAGACAAATCAAATAAAGGGTGACTCATGTTATGAACTCTTTTTTTGTTGGGAGTCGTCATCCTCGCGCAGCGGGGGTCCAGCTTTTAATTTGTTGCGTTAACAGCTGGATCCCCGCTGCGCGAGGATGACGATTCCCTATTTAATAATGTTTGCTTCAAATCTTAGTCTTATCGAACTTCGCTAGGTTTGTGGAAATCCATATCTGTGTAATCATGGTTCTCTCCGGCCATGCCCCAAATAAATGTATAGCTTGCCGTACCTACACCGGAGTGCATTGACCAAGGCGGTGAAACAACCGCTTGTTCGTTGGCCACCCAAATATGGCGAGTTTCTTCTGCTGGCCCCATGAAGTGGCACAGAGCGTGATCTTGTGGAATATTAAAATAAAAATACGCTTCCATTCGGCGGCTGTGAGTATGCATTGGCATGGTGTTCCAAATGCTGCCAGGTTTTAATTCAGTCATGCCCATTTGCAATTGGCAGGTGTCGAGCACAGTGCTAATCATTAACTGATAAATATCGCGTTCGTTGCACGTGTCACTTGCGCCCATATGCAAGACTTTGCTGTTTTCTTTATTGAGTTTTTTGGTGGGGTAGGTGCAATGTGCCGGTGTTGAATTTAAATAAAATTTTGCAGGGTTGTTTGCATCGTCACTTGTGAATATAACTTCTTTAGCTCCACGGCCTACATAAAGCGCTTCTTTGGTGTCGATGGAATATTCAGTACCATCAACGCTCACTTTTCCTTTCCCGCCAATATTAATGGCACCGATTTCGCGGCGATGTAAAAAATAATCTGATTTCAATTGATCAACTGATTCCAGTTTTAAGGGTTTGCTAACGGGCATAGCGCCGCCCACCATCAAGCGTTCATAGTGGGTATAGGTGAACACTATGTCATCGGCTGCAAAAATGTTTTCAATCAGAAAATGTTTGCGGAGTTTTTCGGTATCGTAGTGTTTGTAGTCATCGACATGAACGGCAAAACGTTCTTCAATTTTTTTCATTGCTTAAACCTTATTTGTAAAAATGTGCACAGTTGAGTTTCGACATTCTAATTTTTTAATAGTTTATAAATTTCCAATCCAGCCAAGATAAAAGGAGTATTGCCTTTAGGGTCATTAGAGGTGATAGGTTCGGTCAAGTAATAGTCATAACTGCCATCGCGCCCTACGCCCAAACCGGCAACCAAGCATTGGCTATTCATTGAAATTTTTCCATCAGCTTCAACGCTTGCAAATTCATTGATCAAGCCGGTGTAAGTTTTAATGGCAGTGTCTCTATAAGAGTTTGGTAAATATCCTTCATTCACTGATTTAGTCAGGAAGTAGCTGAACATGGCAGTGGCTGTAGATTCGCGGTAATTGCCAATGTCGCCAGCACGATCAGTAATTTGCCACCACGTACTAGTAGCAGGATCTTGATAGCGAAGAATGTCAGCCGCTAATTCATTCACTATATCAATTAAGGTTTTGCGCAGTTGTGTTTCGCTGGGCGGCAAAAAATCCAGTACATCGACTAAAGCCATCGCATACCAACCCATTCCGCGAGACCAATATTGCGATGCACGCCCGGTTGTTTTGTCTGCCCAATCTGCTTTCCTGGATTCGTCCCACGCGTGGTAATACAGTCCGGTTTTGGGGTTGCGCAGATGATCACGGGCTATCACAAATTCGTGGACAGCTTCTTTAAAGCTTTCATGTTGTTGTTTGCCTTTTTCATAGGTAGCAGCATATTGCGCGAGAAATGGCATGCCCATATAAACACCGTCTAACCACAATTGATTGGGGTATATGATGCGATGCCAAAATGCGCCCTCTGATGTACGGGGGTGGCGTTTTAAATTTGCTCTCAATAAATCGACTGCTTTGCGATATTTTGCTTCTTTGGTCTTTTGTTCCAACAAAATAATCATATCGCCTGGCTTGGTTCTATCAATACTGAACAAATCCGCATTGAAACCGATAATGGTTCCATCGTCCTTTATGTAGCTGCCGGGCACTTTCTCCAAAGCGTCGCTATAGCGAACGTCTGGAGAAATTTGGTTGAGTTTTTGAAGTGCGTTAATTTGCATGCCCACCACATCGTATTCAAATGTGGTGGGACGTTTGCGATATTCGTCCCAACCATTGGCGTGATAACTCAGTGTTTTGCGCGCAAGTTCTGAATCGGCAAGGCCTTTGCTCCAAGCTAAGGCTGTTTCAGCGTTAATAGTTTTTACTTTTTCTGCAGCGCTCAATGTGGATTCAAGTTTGACACGAGTTTCTTTTGTGAGGCGTTCAACTTCGCTATCCAAATAGGCTTTAAATTCAGCCTCTGTTTTAATTGCGTTAAGTTCCTGATCCCACACGGCAACAAAGTAGTAATCCAGATCGCCACCGTTGGTATTCATAACAGATACGTAGGAGCCTGCATCTTCTGTTTGCTTTTCGCGGTCACCTTTGCGAAATATCACTGCCATGCCTAAGTAGCTATCGGCGCTACTCAAACTTTGTTTGCCCCAGCTCGCAGCATAGGTCCAAGCACTGCTACTAATCTTGTCGTTACCTAAAATTAGTGTGGTGTTGGGGTGTTTAACAACGCCAATTGCAATATTGGGTAAATCTTTATTCACTTGCGCACGAGGATCTATAGTGCTTGTTTGCGGTTCATGCTCGGTTACTTTTAAACGTGTATGCACCAAGCGGCTGCCAGCATTCATGGACAATTGTGATGAGAGATCAAAAATATGGTTGTTTACTTCCCACTGGTTATAGTTGATGTTGAACGCAGAATAGAGCGCACCGTTTTCAACAATAGTGGCGTTCCAAGTTTTAACTTTGGAAACAAGATCAACGGATTTTCCATTCCAAAATCCATAGCCACCGGTTCCTAATGTCTTGCCTACTTTTAGAATGTCTTGGCCCCATGGCGCATCATGATGGTATTCGTCATAATCTTTTTGACCAATATTTTGTAGCACCATCTCCGGTGTTTTCTTGCCAAAAATATCGAAGCCGTTTCGCCAATCTAAATAAACGCGGTATGCGGTTTTATCTGATTCAATACCGGGGCCTTCATAGCGAATATAATAGGAATGATCGGTATATTGCGGCGGCGGTGTAAAGGATTGAACGTTTTTAAAATGCGTAAATTTTTCGTAAACCTTACCGTTCCATTGCCCGCCATCTTTAATGGAAATTTCGGCTTGGGTTTGCTTTTTTAGCGCGGGCAGTTTGGCGTTAGCATCACTTACTACGCTAAATTTTAATGTTTGTCCTGGGGCAAAATTGGGCACCACTAAAAAGGTGTCGGGTTTGCTATCCATGTCTGTGTCAATTAGCTGGCTTGGTAAAATCTCTCCATTTTGCTGTGCAACCAAATGTCTCGACCTGGCATCGTCACGGCTTAAACCTAATTCGGTAAATGCAAAGTAAAGCGGTTCCTGTTTGCGAGCGATTAGGGTTGGGTTTGTCGCTTCTACGGTTGCTATGGGTGATGCTTTAGGTGTTAGAGGAAGATTAGTAGTTGTCGATTTATCCGTAGTACAGGCACCCAGAAAACTCGCAGTAAGACCTGCTAATATCAGCGCAACGCAATTTGAGACTTTAATCTGATTCAAAATTTCACCTATGGTGTTTATGGCTTTCGCTTAAAACAAATCGCAATTTTTTATTGTGATAAATCTGTATTCCTAACAAGCAAAGAGGGATGCCGGTATACCGACATCCCTTTTTGTTTTAGCTTAACTCGTATGAATTAGAATTTGTAATTCACGCCTAAGTTAAATTGTCTGCCAGTCTCGTGAACGTAAGACAAACGCGGTTCACTTGATTCAACCCATTGGTCATCAATTTCGTTGGTCAAGTTGAGCATATCCAAGGTCACTTTGAAATGATCGTTGAAATCATATGACACTTGGGCGTCTACGTTGGTGGTACCGCGAGTACCATTTTGGTAGTTGCCGTTTGAGTCATTTACTGCAAGCGTTAAATAGCCATTGCGTTTTGCAACAGAAACACGCGCTTTAAATGCATCTTGCTCGTAGTAAATAGTTGCGCTAGATGAGTTTGGAGACAAGCTCAGCAGTGGCGCTTTGTTAACTGCACCTGATGAGGTGATGTAATCCATCTCTGCGCTTACGTGAGTGTAAGACCCAATAAAGCCAAAGTTTTGCCAGAAGCCGGGCAGGAAAGTAAACGGTTGTTGATAATTAATTTCATAACCGTTGATGGTGCCGCCAGGTGCGTTAACAGGTCGTGAAACTGCCCACTTCAAGTTTTCGTTACAGTTTGAGTTTGCTGCCAAGCTATAAGACGTGCCGCAAGCTTGTACCGCAAGATCAGATGTTAAACCGAGCTCTGCAAAAGTAAGGTTGTCTGGTACTGTTTGTACGAAGGTATCAACCTCTTTTCTGAACAACGCAAGGCCTAAAGCAGATTCTGGTGCAAAGTACCATTCAACACCTACATCGTAGCTCTTGGCTTTTGATGGATCCAGATATGGGTTGTTAATAGCAATAGCACGGTTTGTACCCGTGTAAGTTACGTTGGTGTCATTGGTCAGGCTACCCATATTTGAACGCGCAATACCTTCTGAGTAAGCGGCACGAATCAACAAATCTTCCTTGGGCTCTAACACCAAATTGATGGAAGGTAAGGTGTCAGAATAGCTGTGAGTAACATATTCTTGGCCCCATACTTTATTGCGCTGTACCCAGCCACTGGAGGTTTGGTCGGTAGTGAAATGACGCACGCCGAAATCACCGCGGAAAGGCATGCCTGCCAATTCGGTTTTAAATTCAACTTGAATGTATTCGCTATCGGTTTTTTCGGTTACATCAAATGTACCGCTACGTGCAGTACTGCTTTCCGATACGGTCATTGGTTTGTTCCAAAGATCATATTTGCTCATGACTGCATCGCGGTTAGGTAGCAACCAAGGCACACCTTGGCCCAATCCTGAATCGTATTTCACAATGAAATTTGGGTCAGATTGCAAATTAACGCCGCAAGATGGACTTGGCGTGTTTGCTGTTGTTGTGTTACCTGTAAGCGCGCAGTTAGCGGCATTACCCAAGCCTTCGCCACCAAGATAAGCTTGTTGCCAGGTGTCAAAGGTAAATTCTTTGCGTGCTGCACCTGCTTTCAATGTGAAGGTATCGTTGATGTCGAAACCGAGATTAAAATTTGCTGCGTCGTAATCATTTTTGGTTGCTTGCGGGCGTTGGCGAACGCTGTTGATTGACCAGTTCGCTGGAACGTACGCGCCTTCACCAAAGGTAATGCGGCCATCACCATTACGGTAATCCCATGCTAGGTTTTGATTGTTGGCTTGCATGATGATGGTGTTTTGAATGGGGTTTTGGAAATCAGAACGCGATTTGCCCACCATTGCATCAACACGGAATCTATCGCTGAATTCATGCTTGGCTGACAAGGTGTACATGGAGTAATCCGTTGTCATTTGGTCTTCGCGGCTCTCAGCCAAAAGGCGTGCACCGGTCATGCTTGCATAGGCGAGAGTTTTGCCGACGATTTCATAATCGGTAATATTCACGCTCGCGTTTTGTGTGCCATTCATCGATGCTTCAAGGAATTTTTCTTTACGCGTTGCTTCGTAATTTGATTTCAGTGCATCCAAACTAATTTCAGTTACGTCAGTGGGGCGCCACTGCAATGACGCGCTCATGCCTTCGCGTGACAAATTGGTTTCGTAAGAGTCGTAACGTGGAATACGTGGGTGGAATGCAGTTGTAATTGCATCGGTGGCAAGAATAGTTGTGCCTTTCAACTTACCAAATTTTTCGTTCGCTGCATTACTCCAGCGAACAGTACTGTTACCTTGGTCGAGAATGCTGCGCTCGCCATAGGAATAAGAAAACAATGCACCGAATTTTCCGTCAGCGAAAGTATTGCTGATCAGGAAGCCGCCAGAAGGATCTTGCTCTTTAGAAAGATCGTTATAGCCCAATTGTCCGTTAGCGGTAAATACAAAACCTTCTTTATCGAATGGACGTGGTGCGCGCATGTCAACGGTCGCACCGAGTGAGCCTTCGTCTACATCAGCAGAACCGGTTTTGTGTACAACCAATGAGCTGAATAAATCTGATGAGAAAACGTTAAAGTCAAAGCTGCGGCCGCGATTGTTGCCGCCGGTTGCATCTGTACCGCCGGTGGTGGTGGATGTTTCCATACCGTTAATGCGAATGCGGGTGTATTGCGCGCTTAAGCCGCGCACGGAAATATTACGGCCTTCGCCACCTGAACGTGTAATGGCGACACCGGGAATACGTTGCAATGATTCTGCAAGGTTGTTATCGGGGAATTCGGCAATGTCTGACGCCATGATTGCATCCACCGACCCCGTTGCTTCGCGCTTGGTATCCAATGCTTTAGCTTGGCTCGCACGGAAACCGGTTACCTGAATTTCTTCAATAGTGTCGTCCTGTGCTAGCGCCATTTGAGTAAATGCGGTGCTTGGCAATGCGACTGCCATCGCCAAGACTAACGGATTAATTTTAAATTTTTGACTCATATGCTATTCCCCATCTTTATTGTTGAATGATCACTTTAAGGTTGTGATATTTATTGTTTACTACGGTTGCAGGTAACAATTTGGTTTTGGTGGCAGTAGCCACAGGTGTTGCCTAGATTGAAAAAGGTTTGCCTGAAATACTCACGTTGGTAGATAAAAAGCCATCCATATTTTCCAAACGACCCACGTCTATCGCTTTATCGAAATGTGCATCAATTAAATGCAGGTTGCGAATAGGCGAGCGTACATAACCTTTCACGTTAAAAATTTGTTGAGCGTTTTTGCAGTGCAGGTTGCGGACTTCAATATTTTTTACTGTAGGAGCAAATTTGCCGGCGTCGCCTTCTTCGTAATCGAAATCAATCACGATGGCTGTTTGCACATCGCCAATGTCGATATTACGGAAGTAAACATTTTCGATAGTTCCACCGCGTACGGAATTGGTTTTAAAGCGCAAACCGCGTTCCAGCTCGTGGCTGCTCATTTCGCAATTCTCCGCAAAAATGTTGCGCGCACCGCCAGAAATCTCGCTGCCAATCACAACGCCGCCGTGACCATTGCGCATCTTGCAATTGCGAATAACGATATTTTCAGAGGGAACGTTGAGGCGGCGGCCATCGGCATTTCGCCCCGATTTGATCGCAATACAATCATCGCCAGTGTCAAAAAAGCAATCTTCGATAATGACGTTCTTGCAAGATTCCGGGTCACATCCGTCAGAGTTTGGCCCCATGCTTGAACAGGTAACACCCCGAACAATGACGTTTTCACATAGCACGGGGTTGATTAGCCAAAAGGGCGCGCGAGTAATAGTGATGTCTTCAATGAGGCAATTTTTGCAATCATAAAATTGAACGAACGGAGGACGCAGTTGTGCGCCTTCGCCGTAAATTCTTTCGTTTACGGGGCGATTAGCTTCAACGTCTTGCTCCAACTTTTTGCGTGCAACATCTTGCGTGGCTATTCCGTCTTTGCTCCAGTTTTTGGCGCTTTTCCAGCTGCCGCCTTTCCACGGCCACCATGTAAACTCGTCTGCTTGCCCGTTTAAGGTGCCTTTACCGGTAAGTGCAATATTTTCCTGTTGGTAGGCGTAAACCAAGGGTGAGTAACCCATAAGTTCCATACCTTCCCAGCGTGTGAACACAACCGGCAAATAATCTTTTGGGTTGGTACTGAACAAAAGTGTGCAGCCTTCTTCAAGATGCAGGTTCACGTTCGAGAGTAAGTGAATAGGGCCCGTAACAAAATTGCCTTTGGGAACGACTACGCGGCCACCGCCGCTTTGGTGGCATTTACCAATTGCGTCTGCGAAAGCTTGGGTGTTGTTGCTGCCATCGGCTTTTGCGCCGAAATCTGTGACTAAGAAATCGCGCTTTGGAAACCTAGGTGCTTTGGTGTTGCGCACGATCTTGTCTGCATGTGCCCATGCTGCATTGGATTGACGATTTATCTTTGTAAGCTGTTGTTCGCGTTCTGAGCCTAAAGCGCAGCTAGCGAGCCCTGCACATGCGGCGGACGCAATAAAGCTACGACGACTCAGCTGGCTTAAGGGTTTGTTCAACTGCGCACTCTCTTTTAATCGTTATGTTATTTCGGGTTAGCGTGCCAATACATCGTGTGTGTATTTGCGAAGCTCAGGCAATTCTGTTTTTGGTAATGGAAATGTCTATTTGTTAGGCATTAGGTTTTTAATTGTGAATAGCGGTGAAAATAAAAGCAATAACTTAAAATGTAAATTTTTCTATAAAAACCAAGTTTTTTAGTTTGTTTAACCTAAATAAATATATGAAAACGATTACATTTTGCTTTAAATATTTATGTAATCGTTATCATATATTTTGCTATTAAATTTTTTTAAGGTTTTTTGAAAATTTTTTTAAGGATAAATAATCCGGTTTTTACACAAAAAGCATCACAAGTTTTATGTAATTTTGTTTTTTTTAGGATGTGTGTTGCGAAACGGGCGTTGTAAGCTCATGAAAACGTTTCAGAGGCACTCTATTCGCGGACTTGGGTGAGTTGCAGTTAAAATGCGGGCGGTGCTAGTCTAAAAATGGTATTGACCGAATACCATTGCCGATTTGGGCGCCGCAAGGCGCCTGTTTTTCTTCTGGAGCCTGAAAAGCGGCATAAATTCATTGTGGTAGTCATTGATTCAGGTGGTTTTGTGAGCAACATTCTGCGTTTACATAAATTAGATAATGTGGGCATTTGTAAGGTTGCCCTGCCGGCAGGAACTCAACTCATTACCTCTGAATTGCGTTTAGTGGACGACATTCCCGCGCTTCATAAGGTTGCCCTGCGCGATATAGCGGTAGGTGAGGCAATCCTCAAATACGGCCAAACCATGGGTTTTGCCAGTCAATTTATTCCCTCCGGCGCCCATGTTCATGTTCACAATTGTGTGATGGGCGATGCAGATAAGGATTACGGTTTCTGTAGTAAATCAGTTGCAACTGATTTTGCCCCAGAATCTGAGCGAGCCACTTTTCGCGGGTACAAGCGTGTAAATGGAAAAGTGGGAACGCGAAACTATGTGGGCATTCTTACAACGGTTAATTGTTCGGCGACCGTTGCGCGCGCAATAGCGCAGCATTTCACGTTTTCTGGTGAGCTAAAAAACTATCCGAATATCGATGGCGTAGTTGCGCTTACTCATGAGACTGGTTGCGGTATGCGGTCAGATGGCGAGGGTTATGAAACCCTGCGTCGCACTTTCGACGGTTATGCCCGACACCCAAATTTTGGTGGTGTGCTGATGGTTGGTTTGGGTTGTGAAACCATGCAGGTTAGCCGTGTGCTGCAAGAAAGCGGTTTGGCAGGTAGCGAAACTTTTGGCTCCTTCACTATTCAAGAGGAAGGCGGTACTCGCGTTTCGATTGAGAGGGGGATTGAAGAGTTGCGAAAAATGCTGCCGTTGATTAATGAATTTCAGCGTGAAGAAGTGCCTGCGAGTGAATTGATGATTGGTTTGCAGTGTGGTGGCTCAGATGCTTTATCTGGCGTGACTGCTAACCCAGCGTTAGGAATTGCAGGCGATATTCTTATTCGCCATGGTGGCACCGTCATTCTGTCTGAAACACCTGAAATATATGGTGCGGAACATTTGCTAACACAGCGCGCAGCAAATCCGCACATTGCCGAGCAGTTATTGGATCGCATCAAATGGTGGGAAGAATATACAGCGCGTAACGATTTCGAATTGAATAACAACCCTTCGCCAGGTAACAAAGCGGGCGGCTTAACCACCATTATGGAGAAATCTCTCGGCGCGCAAGCCAAGAGCGGTTCCACTAATCTGAACGGTGTTTACCTCTATGCCGAACACATCAGTCAAAAAGGCTTAGTGTTTATGGATAGCCCGGGTTACGACCCGGTCTCAGCAACAGGTCAGGTTGCTTCAGGCGCGCAAATTATTTGTTTTACCACAGGTCGTGGTTCAGCTTTTGGTTGTAAACCTGCTCCTTGTATAAAGCTTTCCAGTAACACGCCGCTCTATGAGCGCATGAAAGAAGATATAGATATTAACTGCGGTGGCGTATTAGATGGCCAGATCAGTCTGTATGAATGCGGCGAAAAAATCTTTCAGGAGATTTTAAAAATTGCCTCTGGTGAGCCAACTAAAAGCGAGCTTCTGGGTTACGGTGATAGCGAATTTACGCCATGGAAGATTGGGGCAACCGTATAGCATTTCTAGCTGAAATGCAGACGAAAGTTGCTTGATTTTAGAAAAGTGTGAAATCGATATTTAAGCTTGTATACTAGTTGTAATTAGCGTGGCTAATCTCAGTTAAGTGTTATCAAAATCGCCAGCGGCTACTCAGCCAGCTGGCGATTTTTTACGGCCATTAAGCGCCAAGTTCTTTATCAAAAACTGATCTTTCAATAACAGCTCCGCGGTGGCGAATGATAATGCCTGCGCAGCGAATGCCTTGGCGGGCCGCATCTTCAGCAGATTCACCTTGCAGACGAGCAGCCAAATAACCTGCGTTAAAAGTATCGCCCGCACCCGTGGTGTCAATTACATTCGCAACGGGTGGCACGGGAACGTGTGTTTGTGAATTTGCGGTAATGATCACGGCATCTTCGGCGCCACGTTTTAATACCAGTTCGCGCAGGTTGCAATTTGCATAACGCGCTTTGCAGCCCTCGATGGTGTCATCACCCCACAGCAAATGCTCGTCGTCCAATGTGAGAAGTGCGATATCGGTGTGCTGCATAATGTGAAGAAGCGCATTTTGTGCGTCTTCTTTGTCGCGCCATAAGCGTGGTCGATAGTTGCTATCAAACGCAATAGTGACGCCTGCAGTACGAAGCTTTTTAAGTACGCCAAATAAATATTGACGCGATTGTTCGCCAATTATAGCGAGCGTGATTCCGCTCAAGTACACGCAGTTAAACTCTTTCAGCTGCTGAAAGAGTACTTCACAGTTTTCTGGTGTGGAAAATAATTCACGTGCTGGGGCTTCTTTGCGCCAATAGGAGAATTCACGTTCACCATCGGGCGTATTGCTAATAATGTACAGCCCTGGGGAGCGGCCGGGCATGCGTTGAATCATATTTGTGCCAATACCTTCATTCTGCATGCGCTGCATAATTTTTTGCGAATAGGTATCGTTGCCCAAGTTTGTTACGTAATGAGTTTGTAAGCCAAGGCGAGCCATATAGACAGATGTATTGTAGGTGTCACCTGCGAATGAAAGTGACATTATGTCGCGGCCTTTAGCTTCAGGGGTATCGATTGGGAAAGGAGCGAGCTCCACCATAACTTCGCCAATCGCTGCGATAGATGCGCTCTTTAATGTAGATGCGCTCTTTAATTCAGGCAACATATAAAATTCCGGTTGAAAGATCAGGTTGATAAATTTTTATTAATAAAAGTGATCAAAATATATCACTTCAAAAATTGAATTCACACAATTATTTTATGAGAAATAATTTAATTAAAAATTAAATATTGCGGAAAATTTTATGAATAGATTGAATCAGGCAAGTGTTAATGCTTTGCCTTCAGATGTGCTATTGCCAAGCTACAATCGCCAACAATTAAAGGCGGGGATTGTGCATTTGGGAATAGGAGCCTTTCATCGCGCTCATCAAGCTTTTTACACGGAAGCTGTGCTTAACCAATTCGGTGGCGATTGGGGAATCATCGGGTGTAGTTTGCGCTCACCGAGTGTGCGTGATCAGCTCGCGCCGCAAGATGGTTTGTACACTTTAGTTGAACGTTCAGGTGACGGCGAAAAATTACAGCTAATTGGAGCCGTTATACAGAATGTGGTGGGGCCAGAAAATCCCGCGCAATTAATTAACTTTATGGCTCAGCCTAATATAAAAATAATTTCCATGACAGTCACAGAAAAGGGCTACTGTCATGATCCAGCTACGGGAAATCTAAATTTCTCTCATCCAGATATTCAGCATGATCTTTCTAATCTGGAGCAACCAAAATCCGCTATAGGTTTTATCGTTGCTGCGTTAAATACGCGGTTTAAAGCGGATGTAAAAAGTTTTACGGTATTGAGTTGCGACAATTTGCCCAATAACGGTGAAGTTCTAGAAAAAGTGGTGGGCCAGTTCGCGGAAAAAATTTCTCCGGAGTTAACGAAGTGGATTAAGACAAATACGTGCTTTCCGTCCACGATGATTGACCGTATTGTACCTGCAACAACAGATGATGATCGCCGCGATATCGAGGCACGCATAGGTATGCGCGACGAAGGCTTGGTAGTTGCAGAACCCTTTAGTCAGTGGGTTATTGAAGATAAATTTTCGGATGGCCGCCCGCAGTGGGAAAAGGTTGGCGCGCTCTTGGTAAAAGATGTTCGCATTTTTGAAAAAATAAAATTACGGTTGTTAAACGGCTCGCACTCCATAATGGCTTATACCGGCTATTTGTCAGGCTTCGACTATATAAGCGAAGTAATGAGTGAGCCTGCGTTTGTAAACATGGTTAAAACCTACATGGCGCGCGAAGCGGGTGAGACAATTGATGCTCCTGAAGGTTTTGATATTGAAGCTTACAAACAACAATTGCGCGATCGCTTCTCTAATAAGGCACTCAAGCACCGTACTTGGCAAATTGCTATGGATGGTTCACAAAAGATTCCGCAACGCTTACTTGAGAGTTTGCGTGTGCAGCTAAAATCAAAAGGTAATATTGATATTATTTGCCTTGGTGTGGCGGCTTGGATTCGGTACGTTTCTGGTGTTGACGAAAAAGGAAATGCAATTGAAGTATCTGATCCTTTCGCTGCTGAATTACGAGCGCTATCAGATGCAAATGCAGGTGATGTTGCAGCAACTGTGCGTTCTATTGTAGGCCTGTCAAAAATATTTGGCGATGACCTTATTCAGGAGGAGCGATTTGTAGCAACCACTATTGATTGGTTGACGAAATTTAAAGCCAAAGGTGTATTAGTGAGTATTCGAGAAGCTTTTGTATAAGCTGATTTAGTTTGAGCATGAGGTGTATGAAAACATTATTACTTTTTCTTTGTATGTTTTTGTGCGCGTCCTGCGCATTCCAAAATAATTCCTATCGCTATGATGCGATTGTCAGCAAGTCATCTCAATTCTCTGTGGCTTCAAAAACTACTCCTCATTTCGAAACAATACAATCAGCGCTTTCTGCAGCGCCAAATGCATCAATAAAACCTTTTCGTATTTATGTTGATAAGGGCGTTTACCGTGAAAAATTGGTTATTGAAAAGAGTAACGTCCAGCTGATCGGTAAAGGCTCTCAATCTGTGCGTATAGTGTTTAATGATTACGCCGGTAAGCGAATTGCTCCTAATAAAATACTCACTACCTTCGGTACGGCAACTATCGCTATAAAAGCAAGCGATATAAGGCTTGAAAATATCACCATCGAAAATGATTTTGATTTTCGCTATAACGATGCATTGGCGAATGATGATCCTAGTCGCATATCAGGCCTCCAAGCTGTGGCATTGCATATCGATACCCCCTCAGATCGAGTTATAGTCCGAAATGTAAATTTGTTGGGTAATCAAGATACGCTCTTTATTAATTCCGGACGCAGTTGGTTTGATCGGGTTTTAGTTGTGGGTAATATTGATTTTATTTTTGGTAAGGGGAATGGCCTGTTTACCGCTTCAGAAATAAAAACAATTGCGAGAGGAAAAGCTTCCAGTCCTCATGGATTCATTACTGCGCCATCCACCAATATTCACTCGCTTTACGGCTTCACGTTCTTGAATTGCCGGTTAACACGCGAGGCATCTGTTCCCGACAATTCTGTGGCACTTGGTCGGCCTTGGCATCCAACAACTGATTTTCCTGATGGCCGTTATGCAGATCCTGCTGCTATTGGTAAATCTGTTTTTATCAATACGTGGATGGATGGTCATATAATGGACGCGGGCTGGTACTCAATGACCGGCACCGCAAAAGAGGGCGGCAAGAAAACATTCTTGCCGGAGGATTCGCGCTTTTTTGAATATAAGAGTTTTGGTAGGGGCGCACTCATAAATGATAAGCGTAAAAACCTAAGCGCTAACGAGCTGCCTCTCTATGCCGAGAAAAAAATAGTAGGGGATTGGCAGCCTCAGCCATAACGTCATTGATTGAAATGGCTTGTGCAAATATCTACTTCATTGTTCGATCCGAGAATTACTGGCACACGCTGGTGTAATTTATCGGGAATAATTTCCAAGATATCGTGGCTTTCACTCCATGCTTTTCCACCAGCATTCTTGACCAAAAATGCCATAGGGTTTGCTTCATAAAGCAAGCGTAGCTTTGCGGGCTGCTTTACATCGCGCGAGTCTGATGGATATAGAAATATACCACCGCGAAGAAGTACGCGGTGAACATCGCCAACCATAGATGCGTTCCAGCGCATATTAAATCGCTTCTCCCTTTTGCCTGTCTCTCCCTCTAAAAGTGCCTGTATGTAATGTTTGATAGGTGCGAACCAAAATCGCTGGTTGCTCATATTGATTGAAAACTCTTGTGTGTCCTCCGGGATTTTTAAATTGGGTTGGGTGAGAAAAAATTCCTTTTTATCTGGATCAAGCGTGAATAGATGTGTGCCCTTGCCAAGACTGATCACCAATTGCGTAGATGCGCCGTAGATTGCGTAGGCGGCGGCAACCTGTTTTTTTCCGGGATGCAAAAATTGCTGTTGATCGGCGGCTGTGAATGATTCCATCTTAGGTAGAATGCTAAAAATGCTGCCGATTTGTCCGTTTACATCAATGTTAGAAGAACCATCCAATGGATCGAAGGCGACCAGAAACTGGCCGTCTTCGTGTAAAACCAAGCTCACATCCTCTTCTTCGGAGGCAATAGCTGCAACATTCGGACACAGTGCAAAATCCGCCTTCAATAAATCATTGGCGATAATGTCCAGCTTCTTTTGCGTCTCACCCTGAATGTTTTCATTTTCACTAGAACCAAGCACCCCAGCTAAAGCACCGCGTTCTACCAATGCAGAAATTTTTACACAGCTATTTGCCATGATCGTTATTACCGCACAAAGACTGTTAGGAATTTGTTGAGTTGAAAGATGCTCTGCTAGAGTTTGCATAGTCTTACCTGTATTGATTAACGCAATTTAAATCGGCGAAAGATTGATGTAGGCGTTTTACCATCGCCTCTTCACTTTTTCGAAGCCACACACGTGGATCGTAGAATTTTTTGTTGGGTTTGTCGTCGCCTTTTGGGTTTCCAATTTGGCTTTGCAAATAATCTTGATGATTTTTATAGTAATCCATTACACCTTGCCAGCTCGCCCATTGAGTGTCTGTATCTATATTCATTTTAACCACGCCGTAGTTTATGGCTTCGGCAATTTCTTCTGGCGCTGAGCCTGAACCACCGTGGAAAACGAAATCCAATGCATTGTGTGCTAATCCAAATTTTTTTCTCACATGATCTTGGGAATTTTTCAGAATCTCTGGTGTGAGTTTTACATTCCCTGGTTTGTAAACACCATGAACGTTGCCGAAGGATGCGGCAATCGTAAACCTATCGCTAATCGCATTAAGCGCTTCATAGGCGCGCGCAACATCTTCCGGTTGGGTGTAAAGCGCAGCGCTATCGATGCCTGTGTTATCCACACCATCTTCCTCGCCACCGGTGCAGCCTAATTCGATTTCAAGCGTAACGCCCATTTTGCTCATGCGTTTTAAATAGCGCGCACAAATTTCAATGTTCTCTTCCAAAGGCTCTTCAGATAAATCAATCATGTGCGAGCTAAATAGTGGCTTTCCGGTCTGTGAGAAATGTTTTTCACTGGCGGCTAGCATTGCGTCTACCCAAGGCAGCAAATTTTTCGCGGCGTGATCTGTGTGTAAAATCACGGGCACACCGTAGGCTTCTGCAACGGCGTGAATGTACTGTGCAGATGCAACCGCACCTATAATCGAATTTTGGTGCTCGTCCAGCTTGAGACCTTTTCCCATAAAAAAGGCAGAGCCGTTATAGGAGAGTTGTACGATAACGGGTGAATTAATGGTGTGTGCGGCTTCCAGTGTTGCGTTAATAGAGTTTGAGCCAGCAACATTCACAGCTGGATAGGCAAACCCTTTTTGTTTGGCAAATTGAAATAGCGCTTGCACTTGGTCGCCAGTAGCAACGCCAGGTGCAACCAGATTGGCTAAAGAAGTCATGATGAGTACTACCTACAGTTGATATGAAAATTTTTATTTCTCTCACTGTATTGATGCTCATGCCATTGCCTGTTCGGACACTTTTTCGCATATTGCAAGAAAGTGTCCTGGGTCTAAACTGGCTCCGCCGACAAGCAGGCCGTCTATATCTTGTTGTTTTAATAATTCTGTTGCATTGCTTTTGTTAACGCTCCCGCCGTAAACAATCCGCACACGGTTTGCGATCTCGGTGTTGTACAGGCGCGTTAACTCAGTGCGAATAAATTGATGGATCTCCTGAACCATTTCTGGCGTTGCAGCTAATCCTGTACCAATTGCCCAAACGGGCTCGTAAGCGATACAAATATCTTTATCTTGTAAATCAATTGTGTTTAATCCTTCGCTTAGCTGTGTCAATAAAATAGATTTTGTAACTCCAGCTTCACGTTCCTCCCGAGTTTCGCCCACGCATAACACTGGCAATAAACCGTGATTCAGTGCGGTTTGAACTTTAACTTGGCAACCCAAATTATTTTCTGCAAACATGGCGCGGCGTTCAGAGTGGCCAATAATGCAGAGCGAGCATCCCGCCTCTTTCAGCATCTGCGCCGACGTTTCACCGGTATAAGCGCCAGATTCGTAACGGCTCACATTTTGGCTACCAATTTTCAATTCCGAATACTGCAAAAAAGTCAGCATGTCGCGCATGTACAGATAGGGTGGGCATATCACAATATCGGCTTCAAAATGTTTACCGATGAATGAGGCCACGGAGGTACAAATCAAATCTATACCGCCGTTGAGCTTCCAATTAGCTATTACAATGGGTCTACGTTTTTTCATTATTGTCTCGTGCAAATCACATCCGCCGTTAGCGCGGGTTTAGGTATTTTTTTGGATGGCTTTGTCTGGTAACTCTAAGTGTAGCTATGCGAAGGGGTTCCACAATAAGTCCCATCCGAGGCGTGTGGCCCCAATCGTTTTGGTATGGATCGAATTTATTGCCGGGGTAAAGCGGTAGGTTTTTGTTTTGGCAGAGACTACACCGAAGTGTTAATCCTTGCAATTAGGTGGTGGATAAATTTTCGATAAAAACCATAAAATCCGTAATTTTTTTGCTGAAAATGATATGAAAACGAAATTAAAATCCGCGTAAAATTTATGTAATCGTTTACTTATCCTGTTGCTGCTAAGCGGTGAAATAAAAAAGGCTCCCCCATTTAATCTGGGGGAGCCTTATAAAGGTTGGGGGATTTGAAGGGCTAATTACAATCTAAAGCTGTTTAACTCTTTTTGAAGCTCGGCGCTTTCGTTGCTTAATTGGGTACCACTTTGATTAACAATTTGCGCGTTGTTAGACACTTTTTCTGACAGCGCGTGGATCGCGGTAACGTTTTTGCTCACTTCGTTCGCTACCGAGCTTTGTTGATGTGATGCAGTAGCAATTTGGTGGTTCATGTCGTTAATCACGCTGATGTTTGAACGAATCTTATCGAGCGCGCCACCGACTTTTGAAGCGGTTTCAATGGTGTCACGTGCAGCGGCGGTGCTGGTGTTCATTGCTTGATGCGCTTCATCAGCAGCGCGTTGCAGCTGCACAATAATCGATTCAATTTCTTCAGTAGAAGAACGTGTTTTTTGTGCGAGTGAACGAACTTCGTCTGCTACCACCGCGAAGCCGCGGCCTTGTTCACCGGCGCGCGCTGCTTCAATTGCAGCGTTAAGTGCAAGCAAGTTTGTTTGTTCTGCGATGGTACGAATTACTTCCATTACCGAACCGATGTTCACTGAGTTGTTTTTCAGTACTTGAATTTTTTGCGCCGTGGATTCGATTTGGTTGGTCAAACGGTTTACGTTTTCTAACGAGCTATTAACAATTTCGTTGCCTTGCTCTGCAAGCACGCTGGTTGCGTTGGTGCGTTCAGCGGTGTCGCCAGCGTGACGCGCAATTTCGTTTGCAGAGGCAGACAGCTCTTCTACGGCGGTGGCGACTAATTCAATTTCACGCAATTGTTGTGATGTTGAAGTCACGGTGCTTTCGGTTGCGTGCGACATGGTAGAAACGTTTTGGCGAACTTTTTCGTTTACGTTTACAACGTTGCGGATGATGTGCGCAATGTGCTCCATTACGCGGTTGAAGTTGTGCGCCAGTGCGGCCACTTCATCGCGGCTTTCGGTGGAGAGTCTTCTGCTCAGGTCACCGCCACCATCCGCGATGCTAGACAGAGAGCGAGTTACTTCTGCAACCGGATTCAATACCAATTTCTGCATTAAAAAGTACACCGCGATAAGGCTGGCGATCAAAAGGCTGATTACTACGATGATATTGTCTGTAGATTGTGACCGCAGGGTTGTTTGCAGTGCATGCTTGGAAAAAGTAATGTCGTAGCTGCCGATTTTGGCATTGTTGTAGGAAATCTCTACGCCTTGCGCTGTAACTTGGCCTTCGCTTTTTTCGTCGTCTTGTGCCTTGGCAAGCACTTGGCCGCGGTGGTCAACAACGGAGACAGCGGTAATCAAATCGGTATTGACAAGCGATTTGGCAATGGCTTGCACCTGATCGAAGTCATAAGCGAATACAGCTTCTTTGATGGATGAGTTGGTTAACTCAATCATCGCCGCTTTGTCCTCGTCAAAATTTGCATTTAGCTTACTGGACGCAAACTGATAGTTCACCAGTGCAACCAAAAGGGAAATTGCAACCATGGTAATAAATAAGGTTGCCATGAGTTTAGTGAGAAGAGATTTTTGTACCATCGTGTCCCCCGACATGCTTTAACATTTTCTGGATTAGCTACAGGTTAACGGCCCATAACATCCAAGCTTTATAGCTGCCTGTGCTTTTAAATTATTAATTAATCTCAAAGTGTTACTCAGGTGCGTTTACTGAGTATAGATGCGGTTTTTTGATTGTGTGTCAAATCACGTAAAGAATATTAATGACAGATAAAAATTCGGGATGATAAGGGGGCTGATTGAGGGCGGGGGCAGCAGGGGTTATTGGCGCTCACCGCAAGGGTAAGCGCCGATTAGTGTAGGTTAATCTTCGTCGTTACCGCCCGCCATGCCCAAGTCTTTAAGCTTGCGAGTCAGCGTATTGCGGCCCCAGCCAAGTAGATTGGCAGCGTCGCGTTTACGGCCAGCGGTGTATTTTAACGCCGTTTCGATCAGTGCGCGTTCAAACGTAGGAACAGCTTCGCTGAGCAATTGATGTTGGCCTTTTGCCAAGGCTTGGTCGGCCCAGTGGCGCAATGCGCGTTCCCAATCGTCTGCTGGCGCGCTGCCTTCTTTGTGCTCCAGCAGTTCTGGCGGCAAGTCTTCAATATGCACCTCACGGCCAGACGCCATTACCGTAATCCAGCGGCAGGTGTTTTCCAGCTGACGAACGTTTCCAGGCCATTGCAAACTGCAGAAATAATCCTCGGTTTCTGGCAGCAGAACTTTGGTATCGACATTCAGCTCGGTCGCCGCTTTGTGCAGGAAAAAGCGCGCAAGTTTCGGAATATCTTCCCGGCGGTTTGCCAGTTTGGGGATGTGGATGCGAATAACGTTCAGGCGATGGAACAAGTCTTCGCGGAAGCGGTTTTCGGCTACCAAGGTTTCCAGATTTTGGTGCGTAGCGGCGATGATACGTACATCCACTTTTACCGGCGTATGACCACCGACGCGATAGAACTCGCCATCTGCCAAAACGCGCAATAAACGGGTTTGGGTTTCGGCGGGCATATCGCCAATTTCGTCGAGGAACAAGGAACCGCCGTTAGCTTGCTCAAAGCGCCCTTGGCGTTGCGCGGCGGCGCCGGTAAAGGCGCCTTTCTCGTGACCGAAGAGTTCGGATTCCATCAAATCTTTAGGGATCGCGGCCATATTAAGCGCGATGAACGGCTCGTTGCGTCGAGGGCTATGACGGTGTAAGGCGCGCGCAACAAGTTCTTTACCGGTACCCGATTGGCCGTTGATTAACACGGTAATGTTGGATTGCGACAAGCGGCCAATCGCGCGGAAAACTTCTTGCATTGCGGGCGCTTCGCCAATGATTTCGGTGTTGGCATCCAGCTCGGCCACAACCGGTTGATCGCTCTTTTGCTCTTGAGCATGGGCGAGCGCGCGTTGAGTTACGGCCACGGCATCGTCCACATCAAACGGCTTGGGCAGGTATTCAAAAGCACCGCCTTGGTAAGCAGCCACGGCGCTATCCAAATCGGAATGCGCGGTCATGATGATGATCGGAATATGCGGATGCGTGTTGTGCAGGTTGTTCAGCAACACCAAACCATCGGTTCCCGGCATGCGAATATCGCTAATGATGGCGTCCGGCGTATCGCGGTTAAGCTGACCGAGTGCGCTGTCACCCGAGTCAAACACGCGGGTTTCGATGTTGGCTGATTGCAAGGCCTTTTCCAGCACCCAGCGAATTGAGCGATCATCGTCGATGATCCAAACCTTATTAGACTTCTGCATGTTGCGCTTCCATTGGTAGGTAAAGTGAGAATCGGGTTTTGCCCGGCTCACTGTGGCACTCGATGAGGCCATTGTGTTGATGAATAAGGTGTTGCGAAATGGTTAAGCCCAAGCCGGTGCCTTCAGCGCGGCCGGTAATCATGGGGTAGAAAATGTTTTCGATCATGTCTGCCGGAATACCGGGGCCGTTGTCGATAATGTCGATGCGGCACACCAGTGGGTGGTGTTTGCGACCAATGGTGTACTGGCGTTGGATGCGTGTGCGAATCTGGATAACGCCGTTTGTCATACCGGCTTCCAAGAGCGCCTGCATGGCGTTACGCATAATGTTCAAGCAGGCTTGGATAAGTAGCTCTTTATCGCCCAAGAGCGGTGGAATACTGGGGTCGTAATCGCGCACCAGCTTAATAGCGTCGTTGCTTTCCGCTTTGATGATGGACGTTACGCGCTCCAAGGCTTCGTGAATATTCAGCTCTGCCCATTTCGGTAGTTGGTTAGGGCCGAGCATGCGGTCAACCAAGTTACGCAGGCGGTCAACTTCATCAATGATGATATTGGTGTATTCGGTCAGGTTGGGATTGGGGAGTTCGCGTGACAGCAATTGCGCCGCACCGCGAATGCCACCTAGGGGATTTTTAATCTCGTGCGCCATGCCGCGAATTAGGTTGCGGGTTGTCTCATGAGATGAAGTCACCATTTCGTCACGGCTGATGCGCAGCAGGCGATCTATAGGTTGAATTTCAATAATCAGGCCTTCCTGATCTCCAAATGGCGTTACGGTGTAGTCGACTGTGATAGTCGCGCCATGGAGAAGGCGCCATTCGGCGTGGCGTTTGGTGTAGTGATTAGCTTTACTCGCCGCCAACTTGAGCTGCCTTTCGGTTTCGTCAGTTTCGTAGAAAAAATAAGTAATAGGTTCGCCGCGATTGGTTTCGCAACTCATGGCCAACAAAGCTTCCGCCGCTGGGTTCATATGAATCAGCAACAGGCTGTTATCCACCAGAACTATGGCGGTGCTCAGGCTATCAAGCAGGGGCTTGTAGATATCACGTTCAGTCAAGTCGCTTAAAACTCCAAAATGCCTTGGGAAGGTGCAGTTGCTTTATTGCAGACAAATGCAAAAAGTAAACCAATAACGCAAAGCTTGAATTTGGGGCGTTTCAGCGATCTATTCTAGCGATTATAAAAATAAAATGCTCAATTTTGGTGCGCAGCGTTATTTCTTGGGCACAGGGCCTTGCTGCTGCTTGATTGGTGGGCGCATCACAAAGATGGTCACTGCATCAGATTGAGCCACCTCTTTTCCTTCGCTGTCGATTACTGCGGCTGTAATGGAGTGCTCTCCGCGTGGCGGTTCTACAAGGTTGTAGGTTGTTTCATTGGTTTTTGACATGATCTTTCCATCGAGTTTAAAGGCCAAAAGATCATCGTTTTGTAGTGCTGGGTTGAGGTTCACACTAATAGTAACGGAACGCTCGTTGGGTAATAGTGTCTTGCCGTTTTCTGGTGCGAGTAAATTCAGCGAATAACCTTGCGGCTCAGTTTGTGGTGTGGACGTGATGTACTCAGGCACTGATGTGATGGATGGCGTAGTATTCAAGCTTTTGAGTTCAACGGGTTTGGCGTTGGTGTTGGGTGGCGGGTTATCTGTGTAAGTTACATGGCCGTTTTTATCCACGGTTTTGTAAATTTCTGCAAGTGCAGGTGTGATACTCAGGCAGAGAAGTAAGGTTGCAACACGTGGCAGAAGTTGGCGCATGGTTATCATCTCGTTTAAAAGTCCCTGAAAGATTACTCGCCATCGCCAAAAAGAAAAAGCCCGCAGAAGCGGGCTTTTTCGTAACTCCTATCAACTTTCGTTGATTACACGCTGTAGTAGAGTTCGAATTCTACTGGGTGTGGAGTCATGTTAACGCGTTGGATCTCGCCTTTCTTCAATTCGATGTAAGCATCGATGAAGTCTTTAGAGAATACGCCGCCTTTCAACAAGAACTCGTGGTCAGCTTCCAACGCCGCCAAAGCTTCTTCCAAAGAAGCACATACTTGTGGAATTTCTGCTTCTTCTTCTGGCTCTAAGTCGTACAAGTCTTTAGTTGCAGCTTCACCTGGGTGAATCTTGTTTTGTACGCCGTCGATACCAGCCATCAACAGTGCTGCGAAGCACAAGTATGGGTTAGCGGTTGGATCTGGGAAGCGAGTTTCAATACGTTTTGCCTTCTCACCCACGGTGTAAGGAATACGGATTGAAGCAGAACGGTTTTTAGCAGAGTAAGCCAACATTACTGGAGCTTCAAAGCCTGGAACCAAACGCTTGTACGAGTTGGTAGACGCGTTACAGAAAGCGTTCAATGCTTTAGCGTGCTTGATGATACCGCCGATGTAGAACAAAGCAGTTTCAGACAAACCAGCGTAAGCGTCGCCTGCGAATTGGTTTTTACCATTCAAAGAGAATGATTGGTGAACGTGCATACCTGAACCGTTATCGCCGATTAATGGCTTAGGCATAAAGGTCGCAGTTTTACCGTATTGGTGAGCAACGTTGTGGATGCAGTACTTAAGGATTTGTACTTCGTCCGCTTTCTTAACCAAAGTGTTCGCGCCTACGCCGATTTCACATTGGCCAGCGTTAGCTACTTCGTGGTGGTGAATTTCAATTTCCAAGCCCATAGCTTCCATAGCGTTACACATAGCGCCACGGATGTCGTGCAATGAGTCAACTGGAGCAACTGGGAAGTAACCGCCTTTTACGCGTGGAGCGTGGCCGTGTTTACCTTCAACGTCATCGCCTGACTGCCAAGCAGCTTCTTCAGATTTGATTTTGTAGAAAGCGCCGCCCATGGTGCTAGCGTAGTGAA
>JACCDN010707387.1_pt1 | contig 69283 bp, 61 predicted proteins | sample 7441691 | NCBI WGS metagenome assembly JACCDN01 (sample SAMN15323439, study PRJNA562643) | freshwater metagenome | isolation source: river surface water | place: USA:Blue River Watershed | collected 2017-08-16
CGCAAGGGCAAGGCGGCCGATCTGGGCTTCAAGCCCCAAGCGGTGGTCAGGGTGGAGTGAGGGCGTTCAAGCCCTGATCAAAACCCCAACTCGGCGCCTGCACCCAGCAAGGTCATCACCCCCATCACGGCAAACAGCCCAGCGGCGATGCGGTGAACCAGGGTCATGGGGATGCGACCCGCGAGTCGCTCACCCAGATACACCGCTGGCACATTGGCGATGAGCATGCCCAGCGTCGTGCCCACCACCACCACCCACGCGGTGTCAAACCGCGCGGCCATGGCCACGGTGGCGATCTGGGTCTTGTCGCCCATCTCGGCGATGAAAAAACTCACCAGGGTGGCGCCAAACACGCCCAGGCGATGGGCGATGCGCAATTCGTCCTCCTCGATCTCATCGGGGATCAGCGTCCACACGGCCATGGCGATGAACGACACCCCCAAGACCCAGCGCATGATGGACGGCCCGACCGTTGCCATGATCCACGCGCCCAAGGCGCCGGCAAGACCGTGGTTGATGAGCGTGGCCACCAGAATGCCCGCGACGATGGGCAAGGGCTTGCGAAAGCGAGCCGCCAGCAAAAAGGCCAGGAGCTGGGTTTTGTCGCCGATTTCGGCCAGCGCCACCACACCCGTTGAGACAAGGAAAGCTTCCATGCGTGAGCCGCTTCAGGTCGATTGGGGCGAGGCTTGCAAGAACCTCAGCAGGTGCTGGGCAATCAGCTCAGGGTTCTCGCGCTGCGGGAAGTGGCCGATGCCGGGCAGCAGCACGCGCTCGTAACGCGACTTGAAAAACCCTTCCTTGCCGGCTGACGATGCAGGCGGGTTCACCCCATCGGCCTCACCATGCAGCATGAGGGTGGGCACATCGAGCACGGGCGCGGGGTTGAGCGCCGCGTCATCGGGCTCGTAGGTGGGGTTGCCGCTGGCATGACCCCAGCGGTGGGTGTAGGAATGCAAGGTGACCTCGGGCCAATCGGGGTTGTCAAAGGCCTGGGCGGTTGCATCAAATTCAGCGGGGTCATACCAGCCTGCGGGCGCCCAGGTGTCCCACATGATGCGGGCAAAGTCTTTGCCCTGTGTGCGCACCGTGTGCTGACCACGCGGTGTGGCCATGAACCAGTGGTACCAGTAGTTGCGCACCTGCTCCAGCGACAGCGGCTGGTCTGGGGTGTTGGTGCCATAGCCCGAACTCACCAGCACCATGTGGCTGGCCACACCCGCTCGCAGCCCACAGGCATTGGCCACGGCGCGAGCGCCCCAGTCGTGCCCCACGAGGACGGGGCGCTGCAGCCCCAGCGCATCGATCAACTCCAGCAAGTCCCGCCCCAGCGCCGCGAGTTGGCCACTGCGGGGCGTTTGGGCATCGAGGAACTGCGTGGGCGCAAAGCCGCGCAACGCGGGCACGATCACGCGCCAGCCCGCTTGCACCAGCAGGGGCACCACGCCTTGCCAGGTGCGCGTGCTGTCAGGCCAACCGTGTAGGAGCACGATGGGGCCACGGCCTTGGCGGTGGTGGTCCTCGTAAGCGATGCGCAACCAGGGCGTGTTGACATGGTGCCAGTCCATGTCAGACCTCGACGATCATCTCGATTTCGACACAGGCGCCCATGGGCAACTGGGCCACGCCAAACGCGCTGCGCGCATGTGCGCCTTGCTCGCCAAAGACCTGGCCAATGAGTTCGCTGCAGCCGTTGGTGACCAGGTGGTGTTCGGTGAAGCTGGGGGCGGAGTTCACCAGGCTCATGAGCTTGACGATGCGCTTGACGCGCGAGAGGTCGCCCACGGCGGCCTGCAACGTGCCCATGAGGTCAATGGCCACAGCGCGTGCAGCCTGCTGGCCTTCGGCGGTGGTCATGCCTGCGCCGAGCTGCCCCACCCAGGGCTTGCCGTCGCGCCTGGCGATGTGGCCGCTCAGGAAGATGAGGTTGCCCGTCTGCACAAAGGGCACATAGGCAGCTGCGGGTTTGGCCACGGGGGGCAGTTCAATGCCCAGGGCTTTGAGTTGGTCTTGTGGGGTCATGGGGGCAGTCCTTGATTGAAATCTGTACAACATCGCTATTGTTGTCCAAGCCCAGGCCAGGGTGCGTCACTCAAGAAACCCCGCCTCCATCCGATACGCAGCACATGGAAATCAATCGCAAACGCTTTGTTGCAGCATGCGCCCTGGTGACGGCGGGTCTCGCCGGCACGGGCTTGGCGCATGCGCAATGGGCTGAGTTGCTCAAGGAAGAAGGCGTCAACGCCTTTTTTGACAAGCAATCTGTGGGGCGGCAGAGCATCAACCGGTTTGCCTGGGTTTTGCTGGACTTGTCTGAGCCCATCCGCGTGAGCGACAAGGAATATGCCTCGCGCATGGAGCGCTGGCGCATCGACTGCGCCAAGGACACGGCAGCGGTCCTGTCGGTGAGCCTGTTTGAAAAAGCCCAGGGCAAGGGTCAGGAACTGGTGGCCTTTGACGCTCCCGATTGGCGTCGACCAGGCAACGCCATACGCCCCAGCACATACGTGGCCCAGCTCAGGCGCCAAGTGTGCCCCGCCAACGACCAACTCCCCTCGGGTTGAAGTCGCTTTCAGCGTGAGCCGGGCTTCACCTGCCCAGGCGGATTTGTTCCTACATTGCCCCCTTCGAGTGGGCCGCTCAGGCCTCAACACAAAGGGGCCTCATGCCAGTTCAGACGCTTTGGATTACCCCCGTTTTTGTGGTGGTGCTGCTGGCCACGGGCTTGCATTTGCAGCAGGCTCAATTGCCGCATCCGAGCTGGTCGCTTTTCATCGCCATCCTGGGGTTGGGGGGCATGGTCTTGGGGGCGGTGCTCATGTCCACCCCGCGCCGCCTCATGCAGTGGCAACACCCGGGCACCTGGTCCTGGTCCCTGGCGGCGCACCTGGCCGCAGCGGCTCTGCTGCACCCCGCCTGGGGCGTGGGCGCGCTGGCGTGGTCGTGGGCGAATCACCGCGCCCAGACCCAGCTTGAACAGGCCTTGCCCCTGCAAGCCGAAGGCCAGCGCCTGCTGGTGCAAGGGCAGATCCTGAGCCTGCCGCAGCGCATGGAATCGGGCTGGCGCTTCAAGGTGGCAGTCTCGCACGCCACCGCCCTGGACGGTTCATCCTTGTCTTTCACCCTGCCACCGCTCATGCGGGTGAGCGTGCCCTACGCGGCCAGCGATGCGGCGCCACGGGTGGGCGAGGTGTGGCGCTGGCCACTCAGGGTCAAAGCGCCTCATGGTTTTTTCAATCCGCATGGCGACGATGCCGAATTGCGTGCCTGGGCGCAAGGCGTGCAAGTTTGGGGCAGCGTCACCCAGCGCCGCGACGCGCCCCAAGCCCAGCGCCTCCTTGGCGCGCAAGAGGCGGCCCCTGGGTCACTCGAGGTCCTGGTCGAGCGCTGGCGCGAGCGCGTGCGCGACCAATTGCTGCAGCGCTTGGATCAAGTTCAAGCTACAGCCACTGAGGCCAGCTCGCCAACCCAGACCCTCAACTTTGGTGTGGTGCTGGCCTTGCTGATGGGCGATCAATCGGCGATTGCCCCCAGCGATTGGCGCTTGTATCGCGACACCGGCATTGCCCACCTCATGAGCATCTCGGGGCTGCACATCACCGCCTGGTCTTTGCTGGTGGCGGCCCTGGTGCGCCGGCTGTGGCACTGGGCAGATGGACAGGGCTGGTCGTGGAGCCTCAGGTGGCCCGCACCCCAGGCCGCCTCGGTGCTGGCCTATGCCTTGTTCAGTGGCTGGGGCTTGCCTGCGCAGCGCACGGTGGGGATGCTGGCGCTGGTGGTGCTGCTCAAGTGGCGGGGTCATCACTGGCCATGGATCACGCAATGGCTGGGCATTGCGGCGGTCATCGCCCTGTGGCAGCCCACCAGCCTGTTGTCGGCGGGGTTTTGGCTGAGCTTTTTGGCTGTGGGTGTGTTGCTGGTTGAAACACCATTACAGCCTGTGAAAGGCCAGGGCTTGCGCTCGCTGGCTTGGCGCATGGTTCAGGGGGCGCGCACCCAGTGGCGGGTGAGTCTGCTCATGCTGCCCCTCACTTGGGTGTTTTTTGGTCAGCTGTCCTGGGTGGCTGCGCTGGTGAACCTGTGGGCCATTCCCTGGGTGTCGCTGGTGGTCTTGCCCCTGGCGGTGGCCTCGGTGTGGTGGGGGACAGCGCTGGGGTGGGCCATGTCTGCCGTGGGATGGATGCGCGAAGTCTTGCAATGGATGGTCGCCTGGGACTGGTCGGTGGCGTGGTGGCCAACTGCGCATCCGGTCTGGATGGTGTTGGCGGTGCTGGGGGCGATGGTGCTGGTGTGGGACCCCTGGCCTTGGCGCTGGCGCTGGTGGGGCGTGCTGGCCGTATGGCCGCTCTTGAGCGCATCCGCGCCCGTGCCGGCCTGGGGCGAGTTGAGCCTGTGGGTGGTCGATGTGGGACAAGGCCAGGCCGTGGTCTTGCGCACCCGGCACCAGACCTGGCTGTACGACGCAGGTCCGGGTCTGGATGGCGGCTGGAACGCGGGCGAGCAGGTGCTCTTGCCCATGCTGCGTGCCCTGGGTTGGCCCCTCCATGGCCTCATCCTGAGTCATGCCGATGCAGACCATGTGGGCGGTGCCATGGCCGTGCTTGGAGCCCACCCCCAGCTGACCTGGCTGGGGTCATTGCCCCCCTGGCATCGTCTGCATCAACTGCGCCCAGGGCGGGTTTGTCTGCGTGGCCAGCGCTGGTGGGTGGATGGCGTGCGATTTGAAGTGCTGCACCCGCTGGTCATCGACAACCAGCGCCCCACCAACCGTCAAAGCTGCGTGCTGCGGGTGCAGGCTGCATCGGGCTCGGTGTTGCTCATGGGCGACCTGGAGATGCGCGACGAACAGGCCTTGCTCGACGCGGGCACGGTGCTGCGCTCCGAGGTTTTACTGGTGGGGCACCATGGCAGCCGCTCATCGAGCAGCCCGGCCTTTCTTCAAGCCGTCTCGCCACGCTGGGCCTTGATCCAGGCTGGCCACCTCAATCCCCATGGCCACCCTCATGCCTCAGTGGTGCAGGCCTTGAGGGACTCGGGTGCCGAGGTGGTGGCCACACCCGCATGCGGAGCGATGAAGTGGGAATCGGTGAAGGCTGGGCAATTGCAATGTGAGCGCCACCAGCGGCGGCGCTATTGGCAACACCCGCTGGGGATTCAGGCCGTGACAGACGCCACGCGCTGATTGATGTGTGCCAAGGCCGCGTCCACCTGGTCGATGAGGATGAGGCACAGGTCACCTGGCGAGAGGCGTTCGAGGGCGCGGTCAATGGCGAGGAACTCGCCCCGGATCTCTTCGACGCTGCGGGTTTGCTTGGCGGCTTTGAGGCCATCGCGCAGCAAGGCCAGCACTTCGCCATCCTTGCGGCCGCGTTGGCAGGCATCCTGGTAGAGGATGACATCGTCAAAGGCGTCGCCAATCAAACGGGTTTGCTCGCGCAAGTCCTCGTCGCGACGGTCGCCCGCGCCGCTGATGACCACCATGCGGCGCTCGGCGGGCATGTTGCTCACCGCCTGCACCAGGGCCTTGATGGCATCGGGGTTGTGACCATAGTCGGCAATGAGGGTCGCCCCGCGGTAATGGAACACGTTGAAACGCCCCGGCACCGCGTTGTGGTCGCTCACAAAGCTGGCCAGGCCCGATGCGATGTGATCCCAGCTGACCTGGCTTGCCCAGGCGGCGGCAATCGCTGCCATGGCGTTTTCAACCTGAAAGTCGATGGAGCCGTGGTGGGTGAGGGGGATGTTGGAGAGCGAGAAGCGCATTTGCATCTTGCCCTGCATGGCCACGATCTCGTCGTCTTCCACAAAGACCACGCGCTTGCCCTGGGCACGGTGGGTGGCCAGCACGGGGTGGTGAGGGTCGATGGCAAAAAAGGTGACTTCACCTGGGCAATGCGGCGCCATGGCCACCACGATGGGGTCCGAGGCATTGAGCACAGCCATGCCGCTGGGGGCGACGTTTTGCACGATGACGCGCTTGAGCACCGCGAGGTCTTCCACGGTGGTGATGTAGTTGAGCCCGAGGTGGTCGCCCATGCCGATGTTGGTCACCACAGCCACGCTGCAGCGGTCAAAGGCCAGGCCTTCGCGCAGCATGCCGCCGCGCGCGGTTTCCAAAACGGCGGCGTCCACGTCGGGGTGCATGAGCACGTTGCGCGCGCTGCGCGGGCCTGAGCAATCGCCCGTGTCGATCACGCGCCCATTGACGGTCACGCCGTCGGTGTTGGTCATGCCCACGCGCAAGCCGCTGCTGCGGAACAAATGGGCAATGAGGCGAACCGTGGTGGTCTTGCCATTGGTGCCGGTGACGGCCACCACGGGGATGCGGCCATCTTCACCAGGGGCAAAGACGGTGTCGACGATGGCCTCGCCCACTTGACGGCCTTTGCCAAAGGAGGGGCGCAGGTGCATGCGCAAGCCAGGTGCGGCATTGACCTCGACGATGCCGCCCGATTGCTCCTCCAGGGGTTTGAGCACGCTCTCGCACACCACATCAACCCCGCACACATGCAGCCCCACCATTTGTGCGGCGCGAACAGCGCTGGCGGCCACCTGGGGATGGACTTCGTCAGTGACGTCGGTGGCGGTGCCGCCGGTGGAGAGGTTGGCGTTGTTGCGCAGGATCACCCGTGCGCCCTTGGGCGGGATGTCATCGGCTTTGAGGCCTTGATCGGCCAGACAGCCCAGGGCAATGTCGTCAAAGCGGATCTTGGTGAGGGGGGTGGCATGGCCATCGCCGCGCAGGGGATCGGTGTTGACCTGGTCGACCAACTCGCGGATGGTGCAAATGCCGTCGCCAATGACCTGGGGTGGCTCGCGCCGGGCAGCGGCCACCAGGCGATCGCCCACCACCAACAAGCGGTAGTCGCCGCCGGGCAAGTAGCGCTCGACGATCACGTTGTCGCGAAAGCGCTTGGCACTGCGAAAGGCCTGGCGCACTTCTTCTTCATTGCGGATGTTGACCGTCACACCCTTGCCCTGGTTGCCGTCCAAGGGCTTGACCACCACGGGCAAACCGATGCGCTGGGCAGCAGGCCAGGCCTCGTGTTCTTCTTCCACGATCTCGCCCAGGGGCACTGGAACCCCTGCTGCATGCAGCAAGCGTTTGGTGAGTGCCTTGTCCTGGGCAATCGATTCGGCAATGGCGCTGGTGGCATCGATCTCAGCGGCCTGGATGCGGCGCTGCTTGCTGCCCCAGCCAAATTGCACCAGCGAGCCATCGGTGAGGCGGCGATACGGGATGCCGCGTTTGATGGCCGCTTGCACGATGGAGTCGGTGGAGGGACCCAGGCGCAAATCCTCATCGAGTTCACGCAGTTGGTCGAGTGCGGCTTGGGCATCGAAGGGGGTGTCATCCATGGCCGCGCGGCAAAGCGCTTCGGCCAGCGTCAAGGCCAGGCGTCCCACTTCTTCGACGCTGTACTCGACCACCACCTGATAAAGCCCGGCTTCGGGCGTGAGGGTGGAGCGGCTGAAGGTGACCTGACAGCCCGCCTGGATTTGCAAGTACAGCGTGGCGGTTTCCAGGGCATGAGCCAGGCTCACGGGGCTGCGCGAATCAATGGGCGCAAACAGACCCAGGCCCGGAAAGCGCTGGCGCATGCGCGCTTCGATGACGCTGGGCAGCACCAGTTCGGTGGGGGATTCACATCGAACCAGGGCTTCGATGGCAGTGTGGCGCGACCACAGGTTGGGGCCGCGCAGGGGACGGATGCGGGAGATGTCCATTAGGCGTTGACGTGTGCCATTTGGCTGACCACACGTTGAGGGGGTTGACCGAAATTCTTGAGTCCGGCGCGGATGAGCGCAGGGCTGATGTCCATGGCCCAGGCGCTGGCACAGGCCGCAAGCAAGGTGGGGTGACTCACCTGTTCTTGTTTGATCAGCTTGGCAATGGCGGGCATGCTCAGGTTAAAGAGCACCGTGGTTTGTTCGCCGCGCTTGAGGACCACCTCGTTGTCGACGATGGTGACGGCACGCTGGCCTTGTTGCCTGTGCTTGGCCAGCACCGGGTTGTTGGATTTGGGCGAGTAGAAGATGACCTCGCCATCGCACAAATCAGCCAGCTCCACCACGGCGGGGTCGTCGGCATTGAGCACCGCAGCGCCGTCGGGCAGGACCACATCAACCTGGGTGCGGATCACCGAGCGCAATTGCTCAGGGGTCTGGATGTCGTGGTCTTCCAGCCCTTGGGTGTGGCAGCCGTCGGTCACCACGCCAACACGGCATCGGTCGTAGGGCAGGCCGTCGTTGAGGATGTGGATGGTGCGGGTTTCGAACACAGCCGCTTCGATGCTGCGGTTGATGAGCAGGGTCTGGGCCTCGTCAAAGTGTGTCGCGTCGCCCGTGCGGATCTTGCTTTCGTTGATGTAGAGGCCATTGCTGCAGGCCAGCCCGGTTTGAGCGCCATTGAGGTGGATGAGCCAGGCAATGAGGTGGGCGAGCTGCGTGGTGGCCTGGGTGCCCAGCACGCCCACGATGGGCACGCGCCCGTTGTCGTTGGGCTTGAAGAGGTGGTCGGCAATCGCTTGGCCCACCGGACGGGGCTTGCCATGCTCGGGCTTGAGGTGCATGAGCAGGCCTGGTCCTGCATTGACTTCCACAATCGCGCCGCCTTGCTCGTGCAAGGGGCGGGAGATGTCCGAGGCCACCATGTCAATGCCGGCGATGTCCAGCCCCACCACGCGCGCAGCCAGACACACCGTGGCAGCCACATCGGGGTGAACCAAGTCGGTGACATCGTGATTCATGTTGCCGTTGCGCTGGATGATCACGCGCCGGCCAGCCTCGGGGATGCTGCTGGGTGTGAGGCCCTGGCGTTCAATTTCGAGCACCGCGTTGTGGTGTTCGCTCAGGCGGATGGTGTCCAGGGGGAAGTCCTCTTCCTCGCCCCGGCGCGGATCTGAGTTGATCTGCGTCTCGATGAGCTGCTCCACGGTGTGTACGCCATCGCCCACGATGGTGGCCATTTCGCCTTTGGCGGCAGCCACCATGCGGTCGCCCACGACCAGCAATCGGTGTTCCTCGCCCTGGATGAAGTTCTCGACCATGACCTCGCTGCCTTCGTGTTGGGCCACGTCAAACGCGGCTTTCACCTCGGCTTCATGTCGCAACTCCAGCGCAACCCCGCGTCCGTGGTTGGCATCACTGGGTTTGACCACCACAGGCAGCCCCAAAGACTGCGCCACCTCCCAAGCTTCATCCGGGGACTGCACCACCTGCCCCTGAGGCACGGGCACACCGCATTGCGACAGCAGCCGCTTGGTGAGGTCTTTGTCACTGGAGATGTTTTCGGCAATGGCACTGGTTTTGTCGGTCTCGGCTGTCCAGATTCGGCGCTGTTTGGCACCGTGACCAAGCTGCACCAGGTTGCCATCGGTGAGGCGGATGTTGGGGATGCCCCGGTCGGTGGCCGCATCGACGATGCTGGCGGTGCTGGGACCCAGGCACAGGCGATCGACCTTGTCGGTGAGTTGCGCCACGATGCGCGCGAGGTCGATGGGGGTGTTGCGGATGCACGCCATGACGATGTCGCGCGCGGCTTCGAGGGCAGCCAGACCCACCTCGGGCTGGCGGGTGCGGATCACCACCTTGTAGACGCCACGCTGGCTGGTTTCGCGTGCCTTGCCAAAACCGGTTTGCATGCCAGCGAGGTTTTGCAACTCGATCGCAACGTGTTCCATGATGTGCCCCGGCCATGTGCCATCGGCCAGGCGCAACAAAAAGCCGCCGCGCTCACCAATGCCGCAGCGGTGTTCCACCAGGCCGGGCAACAGGCTTTGTAAACGCTCGTTAAAGCCAGGCAGGCGGTTGGAGGGGTGATCCTCCAGCGGACCAATGTCCACCCAGGCCTCGACCACCGGGCGGTAGGTCCAAATGCTGGGGCCTCGCAGATGGCGCGTGCGCAGGATGCGGATGTCGGGGAAGTTCATGATTGGAGTGTGTGAACAGGCATTCGGGTGAGAGAGTAGGCGGTGGCTACAATTCGCGCGTTACTGATGTATCGATTCAACGCTGAAACCCCTTTATGAAATCTGATTGGCTGGCAAGCGACCGTTGGGCATTGCCCGTGAAGTGGCGCCATCAACTGGGTCAACAGTTGCCAGACCATGAGCAGGTGCTGGCCTGGATCGAGCTGGATCTTGATCAGCACTTGCACTTCTCCCAAAGCGTATTGATTTTGACAGCTTCCCGGCTGATTTTTGGACAGGCGGATTCCAAAATTTCTTCGGGCAGCACCCCTTGGGAAACGATTGCACTCACCCCTGCGTTGACCGCCCAGCTCAGCGATCATGCCGGTGTCATGCTCCTGGAGGTCTTTGACGGCGGGCAAAGGCGGGCAGCCTGGCGCGCCACACTGGGTTTGCAGGCCGAGGCGCGCTTGTGGCTCGACACCTTTCACGCCCAGCTCGCGCACCTCAGCCGGCATGAATCGGCCGATGTGAAGTCCGAGATCGCGCGCTGGCATTGCCCCAAATGCCTGGCTGCCCTGAGCGAGGCCAATGAGGCCTGTGAGCGTTGCAGCAACGACGAAGAGCCCGTCAACCAGCGTGCGGCGTTTTACCGCTTGTGGCGCTTTGCCAAGCCCTATCACAAGAACCTGATCCTGGGCTTTAGCCTGACCCTGGCAGCCACGGCTGCCAACATGGTGCCGCCCTACCTCACCATGCCCCTCATGGATGAGGTGCTCATCCCCTTCCAGAATGGACAGGCCATCGACACTTGGCTGGTGGCCAAGTATTTGGGCGGCCTCATGGCGGCGGCCATCCTGGCCTGGGGACTGGGCTGGGCGCACACCTACATCCTCGCGCTGGTGTCCGAGCGCATTGGCGCGGACTTGCGCAACACGGCTTATCGTCACCTCATGCACATGCCCATGTCCTATTTCGGTGGCAAGCGCACGGGCGACCTCATCAACCGTGTGGGCAGCGAGACCGACCGGCTGTGCCTGTTCCTCTCCTTGCACCTGCTCGAGTTCGCCAGCGACGTGCTCATGATCACCATGACGGCGATCATCTTGCTCACCATCGATCCCTGGCTGGCTCTGGTCACCTTGCTGCCCTTGCCTTTCATCGGCTGGCTCATCCACTCTGTGCGCGATCGCTTGCGGGTGGGCTTTGAAAAAATCGACCGGGTGTGGTCCGAGGTCACCAATGTGCTCTCCGACACCATCTCGGGCATCCGTGTGGTCAAGGCTTTTGCTCAGGAGGAGCGGGAAATCCGTCGCTTCGAGCAAGCCAATTGGCACAACCTGCAAGTCAACGACCGGCTCAATCGACTCTGGTCGCTGTTCTCGCCCACCGTGACCCTGATGACCGAATTCGGTTTGCTGGTGTTGTGGGCTTTTGGCATTTGGCTGGTGGCGCACGGCAAGATCACCGTGGGGGTGTTGACCGCCTTTTTGGCTTACATCGGACGCTTTTACTCGCGCCTGGACTCCATGAGTCGCATCGTCTCGCACACCCAGAAGGCCGCTGCCGGCGCCAAGCGCATTTTTGAAATCCTCGACCACGCCTCCAGCGTCCCGGAATCCGATCACCCCACCCCCATGAACGAGGTGCGGGGTCACATCCAGTTGCAGCAAGTGGGCTTTCGCTACGGCAACCGGCAAGTCATCCGTGACCTGAGCCTGGACATCGCACCCGGCGAGATGATTGGTCTGGTGGGCGCAAGCGGCTCGGGCAAGAGCACGCTGGTCAACCTCATCTGCCGCTTTCACGACGTCACCGAGGGGCGCATCCTGGTCGACAACATCGACATCCGCGAGTTGCGTCTGGCCGAATACCGCAGCCACATTGGCTTGGTGTTGCAAGAGCCGTTTTTGTTTTTCGGCACGATTGCCGACAACATCGCCTACGGCAAACCAGGGGCCACGCGCGAGGAGATCATTGCCGCTGCGCGCGCGGCCCATGCCCACGAATTCATCTTGCGCCTGCCCCAGGGTTATGACTCCTTGGTGGGTGAGCGCGGGCAGGGTTTGTCGGGCGGCGAGCGTCAACGCATTTCGATTGCGCGGGCCTTGCTCATCAACCCGCAAATCCTCATCCTGGACGAAGCCACCTCGTCGGTGGACACCGAGACCGAGCAGGAAATCCAGCGCGCATTGGACAACCTGGTGCGTGGGCGCACCACGATTGCCATCGCCCACCGCCTGTCCACCCTGCGGCAGGCGGACCGCCTGGTGGTGCTCGAAAAAGGCCAGGTGGTCGAACAGGGTCAGCACGACGAATTGCTGACACGCCAGGGTGCCTACTGGCGCTTGCACGAGGCCCAGCAGCAAATGCACGATGCGCAAATGAACGCCGAGGTGAGATCGGAGGCCCGCCATGAGTGACTGGACTGTGGTGCGCAACGAGCTGGGTCGCTGGTGTTACATCGACGCCCAAGGCCAGCGCCATGAACCGGTGACGGTCGCACGCGCCTTTCCCATTGCCCAGCCCGATCAGCTCATCTCCATCCTGGATGCCGATGGCCATGAACTGGCCTGGATCGATGACTTGAAGGCACTGGATGCAAACCTGGCCCATCGCATTCGCGAGGCCGTCAACGAACGCGAGTTCCTGCCCGAGATCCAGGCCGTGATCGCGGTGAGCCGTTTTGTCACGCCTTGCGAATGGACGGTCAAAACCCATCGCGGTGAATCCACCTTTGTCTTGCAAGGCGAAGAAGACGTGCGCCGCATCAGCGGTGACTTGCTCATCGTGAGCGACAAGCATGGCGTGCAGTATCTGATTCGCAGCCTCTCCAAGCTCGATCGCGCCTCGCGCAAATTGCTCGACCGCTTTTTATAAGCCCTGGCTTACACCGGCCAGGTGCTCAGGTGCTCTGGCACCACCGCACGCCACCCCAGTTCATGCTCGATGCGGCTGCGCAGCGCATCGCTTGCAGCGGGTTCGCCATGCACCACATAGACCTGGTCGGGTGGGCTGGGCATTTGCCCCAGCCACTGCACCAGTTCATTGGCGTCGGCATGGGCGGAGGCGGAGTTGAGCTGGACCACCTCGGCATGGACGGGCACATCCTGCCCATGCAGGCGCAGTGTCTTTTCGCCAGCGGCCAGGCGCGCACCCCGCGTGCCCCCTGCCTGAAAGCCGGTGAGGATGACCATGTTGCGATGGTCCTTGAGGTAGAGCCCCAGGTGATGCAGCACCCGCCCGCCTGTGGCCATGCCGCTGGCTGCCAGGATGACCATGGGGCCGTGGTGACGCCCCAGGGCTTTGGATTGTTCGGGCGTGCGCACCATGGTGGCCACGTTTTCCAGCGCCCGCACCTGCCAAGGAGCCAGGCGATGGTCGTCGGGGTGAGCGGACAGCATGTCTGTGGCATTGATGGCCATGGGGCTGTCCAAAAAAATCGGCAGGCTGCGCGGGATCTGATCGCTGGCCTTGAGGTTGGCCACGGCATGCAGCACAGCCTGCGCTCGCCCAACGGCAAACACGGGCACCACGGCCACACCGCCGCGCGCCGCCACGCGCCGCAGGGCTTGGGCCAGCTCGACTTCCATGGACACTGGCTCGTGCAAGCGGTCGCCATAGGTGGATTCAATGACCACGGTGTTGGCCTCGGGTGGACGCTCAGGGGGATGCATCAGCGCATCCTGGCTGCGTCCGAGGTCGCCGCTGAAGAGCACCTTGCGCCCCCCCAGCTCCAGCAGGATGCTGCTCGCCCCCAGGATGTGCCCCGCCGGCCTGAAGTGGGCACGACACCCCTTCATGGGTTCAAAGACCTGGTGCATGGGATGAGGCCGCAACTGCTTGAGGCTTTGCAGGGCCTGTTCCTTGGTGTAGAGCGGCAGCGCGGGATGGTGTTTGGAAAACCCATGGCGGTTGGCAAAGGCTGCGTCCTCTTCCTGGATGTGGCCGCTGTCGGGCAGGAGCAGGGCGCACAAGTCAGCCGTGGCCGAGGAGGTGTGCACACGCCCCGCGAAGCCTTGCTGCACCAGCAAGGGCAAATAGCCGCTGTGGTCCAGGTGGGCATGCGTGAGCAGCACGGCATGGATGTCCTTGGCGGCAAAGGGCGCTTGCGCCCAGTTGCGAAGCCGCAAGACCTTGTGCCCCTGAAAGAGGCCGCAGTCGATGAGCAAACGCTCAGACCCCAGTGTGACCAAATGCCGCGAGCCCGTGACCGTGCCCGCAGCGCCCAGGAATTGAATGGTGGCGCTCATGTTGCCCAGTGTAGCGACTGGGTGTGCAAGGCCCCGGCGCGGGTGAACTCAGTTGAAGAAGTCGCGGATGCGGTCGGTCCAGCCTTTGTCGCTGGGCGAATGCTTCTGACCGCCTTTTCGCAAGGAGTCGTCCAGATCCTTGAGGAGCTTGCGCTGGTGCTCGGTGAGCTTGACCGGCGTTTCCACCTTGACGTGGCAATACAAGTCGCCAGTTGAGCCGCTGCGAACCCCTTTGACCCCTTGGCTGCGCAAACGAAATTGCTTCCCGCTTTGCGTGCCCTCGGGCAGGTCGATGGTGACCGAGCCTTTGAGCGTGGGGACTTCCACTTCGCCGCCCAAGGCCGCCGTGGTCATGGGGATGGACACCTCGCAATGCAAGTCGTCGCCATCGCGGTCAAAGACCTCGTGCTTCTTGAGCCGGATCTCGATGAACAAGTCGCCCGCCGGGCCGCCATTGAGGCCAGGCTCGCCATTGCCAGCACTGCGAATGCGCATGCCGTCGTCGATGCCAGCGGGGATGTTGATTTCCAGGGTCTTGTGGTTGCGCACCTTGCCTTGTCCGTGGCAGGAGGTACAGGGATCCTTGATCACCTTGCCTGCGCCCCGGCAGTGAGGGCAGGTTTGCTGGACGCTGAAAAAGCCCTGGCGCAACTGCACCTGACCGCTGCCGTGACAGGTGGAGCAGGTTTCAGCCGAGGTGCCAGGCTTGGCGCCGCTGCCGCCACAGGGCGAACAGGATTCCCAGCTGGGGATGCGGATCTGGGAGAGCTTGCCCTCAGCGGCCTCCTCCAGCGTGATTTCCATGGCGTAGCTCAGGTCGTTGCCCCGATAGACCTGACGGCCACCGCCGCCACCGCGACGGGCCTGGCCAAAGATGTCACCAAAGATGTCGCCAAACGCGTCTGCAAAACCGCCCGCGCCAAAACCACCGGCCGCGCCAGCGCCACCGCGCATGTTGGGGTCCACGCCAGCGTGACCAAATTGGTCGTAAGCCTGACGCTTCTCGGCATCCGAGAGCATCTCGTAGGCTTCCTTGACCTCTTTGAATTTGGTTTCGGCAGAAGCATCACCCTGATTGCGGTCAGGGTGGTACTTCATCGCAAGTTTGCGATAGGCCTTTTTGATTTCGTCATCCGAGGCGTTTTTGGGAACGCCCAGGACTTCGTAATAGTCGCGTTTGCTTGCCATGGGCGAGTCGCCTTAGCCTTTCTTGACTTCCTTGACTTCGGCATCGACCACGTTGTCGTCAGCCTTGGAAGCGCCTGATTCTCCACCAGAACTTGCAGGCCCTGCTGCGGCTTGCTTGGCTTGCATGTCGGCATAGACTTTTTCGCCCAGTTTTTGCGAAGCCGTCATCAAGGCCTCGGTGTCCTTGTCCAGGGCATCCTTGTCCTCGCCTTTGAGGGTCTCTTCCAGTTTGGCCACAGCCTTTTCAATGGCTTCTTTCTCGCCGGCATCGAGCTTGTCGCCGTATTCGCCCAGGCTCTTTTTCACGCTGTGCACAGCCGCTTCGGCCTGGTTGCGGGCTTGGACGAGTTCGAGCTTTTTCTTGTCCTCGGCGGCATTGAGCTCGGCATCCTTGACCATCTTCTGGATCTCGTCTTCGGACAAGCCCGAGTTGGCCTTGATGGTGATCTTGTTTTCCTTGCCCGTGGCCTTGTCTTTGGCGCTGACGTGCAAGATGCCGTTGGCATCGATGTCGAAGGTCACTTCGATCTGCGGCGTGCCTCGGGCTGCGGGGGCAATGCCCTCGAGGTTGAATTCGCCCAGGAGCTTGTTGCCCGAGGCCATCTCGCGTTCGCCCTGGAAGACCTTGATGGTCACCGCAGGCTGGTTGTCGTCGGCGGTGGAGAAGGTTTGAGCAAACTTGGTGGGGATGGTGGTGTTCTTGGTGATCATCTTGGTCATCACACCGCCCAGGGTCTCGATGCCCAGCGACAGCGGGGTGACGTCAAGCAGCAGCACATCTTTGCGGTCGCCCGAGAGCACCTGGCCCTGAATGGCAGCACCCACAGCCACGGCTTCGTCGGGGTTGACGTCGCGGCGGGGCTCTTTGCCAAAGAAGGACTTGACCTGGTCTTGCACCTTGGGCATGCGGGTCATGCCCCCCACCAGGATCACGTCATCGATGTCGCTCACGTTCACGCCAGCGTCCTTGATGGCGGTGCGGCAAGGGGCAATCGTGCGCTCGATGAGGTCTTCGACCAGGCTTTCGAGCTTGGCGCGCGTGAGCTTGATGTTGAGGTGTTTGGGACCGCTGGCGTCGGCCGTGATGTAGGGCAGGTTGATGTCGGTGGACGAGGAGGAGGACAACTCGATCTTGGCTTTCTCGGCGGACTCCTTGAGGCGTTGCAAGGCCAGAACGTCTTTGGACAAGTCCACGCCTTGCTCTTTTTTGAACTCGCTGATGATGAAGTCGATGATGCGCTGGTCAAAGTCTTCGCCACCCAGGAAGGTGTCGCCGTTGGTGGAGAGCACTTCAAACTGCTTCTCGCCGTCCACGTCGGCGATTTCGATGATGGAGACGTCAAACGTGCCGCCACCCAGGTCATAGACCGCAATCTTGCGGTCGCCCTTTTCGGCCTTGTCCATGCCAAAGGCCAGGGCGGCCGCGGTGGGCTCGTTGATGATGCGCTTGACATCCAGGCCTGCAATGCGGCCAGCGTCCTTGGTGGCCTGGCGCTGGGCATCGTTGAAGTAGGCCGGCACGGTGATCACGGCCTCGGTCACGGTCTCGCCGAGGTAGTCCTCTGCGGTTTTCTTCATCTTGCGCAGCACCTCGGCGCTGATCTGGGGCGGGGCCAGCTTTTGGCCGCGCACTTCCACCCAGGCGTCACCGTTGTCGGCCTTGGCAATCGAGTAGGGCATGAGGTCGATGTCTTTTTGGACTTCTTTTTCCTCGAACTTGCGACCGATCAGGCGCTTGACCGCATACAGCGTGTTCCTGGGGTTGGTGACGGCTTGGCGCTTGGCCGAGGCACCCACCAGGATTTCGCCGTCTTCTTGGTACGCAATGATGGACGGGGTGGTGCGAGCGCCTTCGGCGTTTTCGATCACCTTGATGTTGTTGCCTTCCATGACCGCCACACATGAATTGGTGGTGCCAAGGTCAATGCCGATGATTTTTCCCATGATTGAACTCCTGTGGGCCTTCGCCCGAATGCTGAATAGATGAAAGGAAAGGTGTGGATAAGTCTGTTGATTTCAAGTGAGTGACGGGTGGATGTCTGGGGGATACCCGGTGGATCACTTGGGGGCAGCAACCGTGACCAGCGCAGGGCGCAGGACGCGATCGGCAATGGAATAGCCTTTTTGGAGCAGGCCCACCACGGTGTTGGCCTCTTGCTCGCTGGGCACCATGGAGATGGCCTGATGGTGGTGGGGATCGAATTTATCGCCCGCCTGGGGGGCAATCGCCAGCACCTTGTTGCGCTCCAGGGCCGCCACGAGTTGGCGCAGCGTGGCTTCTGAGCCTTCGCGCAATTGCTCGGAAGTGGCGTTGGCAATGGCCAGACCGGCCTCGAGGCTATCCACCACGGGCAACAGGCTTTCGGCAAACGACTCGACCGCAAATTTGCGCGCTTTGCTGATTTCTTCCTCGGCACGGCGACGGGCGTTCTCGGCTTCGGCTTTGGCGCGCAGGTATTGGTCGGCCAGGTCAATGGTCTGGGCTTGCAGCTCGCTCAGGCGGACCTGCAATTGCTCGGCGGTCTGGGGCTCAGTGGGCGCAGCAGAACTGGCTGCATGGGCTTGAGCCTGCTCCGCAGCGGGCTGGTTGGGTGGGGTTGAGGGGGTTTGGGGATCTGACATGGTCGTGAAGATGGACAAACTGCAAGCCATTTGTGGACGAAACAGGGGCTTTCAAGCCCTACTTTGATAAAAAAAGAGACTTTTCTGTTTCAGACACGGCTTTTTGAGGCCGGATTCGCCCTAACCTCCAACCCCGAACACCGAAACAGACCCTGGAGGCCCTGTGCTGAGCTTGCAAGACTGCCAGGCGCTTGACCGCGCTGATCCATTGCGTGTCCTCAAAGACCAATTCGTATGCCCGCCGGGTGTGATGTATTTGGACGGCAATTCGCTGGGCGTGATGCCCAAGGCCACGCCGGGGCGCATCCGGCAGGTGGTGGAGCAGGAGTGGGGTCAGGGCCTCATTCGCAGCTGGAACAGCGCAGGCTGGGTGGACTGGCCTGCACAAATTGGCGACAAAGTGGCCCGCTTGGTCGGCGCAGGCCCCAACGAGCTGGTAGTGACCGACAGCACCTCGGTGAATCTGTTCAAGGTCTTGAGCGCCGCCCTGGCGATGGCCAGGCACGATGCACCCCAGCGCGATCAGGTGCTGAGCGAGCGCAGCAACTTTCCCACCGACCTCTACATGGCTCAGTCGCTGTGCCAGCAACATGGCATGCGCCTGGTGCTGGTGGACGACATGGCCCTTGCCCCCGCCCTGAGTGAGCGCGTGGCCGTGCTGATGCTCACGCACGTCAATTACCGCACGGGCGCCATGCACGACATGGCTGCCCTCAATGCCCAGGCCAAAGCCAAAGGCATCCTGACCGTGTGGGACCTCGCGCACAGTGCGGGCGCTGTGGAAGTGGACCTGCGCGGCAGCGGTGCTGACTTCGCCGTGGGTTGCGGCTACAAATACCTCAATGGCGGGCCGGGTGCGCCGGCCTTTGTCTGGGTCAATGCCCAGCATGCCAGTCGCTTTTGGCAGCCTTTGTCGCGCTGGTGGGGGCATGAGCGGCCGTTTGCCTTCACGCCGGGCTATGTGCCGGCACAGGGCATTGCGCGCTACCTGTGCGGCACGCCCCCGGTGATCAGCCTGGCCGCGCTGGACGAGGGGGTGAACACTGTGCTGGCTGCCGAGCCGCTGGGGGGCATGCCCGCCCTGCGAAAAAAATCGGTCGCCTTGTGCGAGACCTTCATCGCGCTGGTCGAGCAATGCTGCGCGGGTCACGGCTTGCGGCTGGTTTCGCCGCGCGATGCCGCCCAACGGGGCTCGCAGCTGAGCTGGTGTTTTGACACGCCCGCACCACAGGCCTTGGCCGTGAGTCAGGCCTATGCCGTCGTGCAGGCTTTGATGGCTCGCGGGGTTGTGGGCGACTTTCGCGCCGGCGATGGCGCCAGCCAGCCCGATTTGATGCGCTTTGGTTTCACACCCCTCTACATCGGCTTTGAAACCGTTTGGCAGGCGGTCATGCACCTCAAGGCGGTGCTGGACCACCGTGAGTGGCAGCAGCCGCAATTTCAGCAGGTGCAAACCGTGACCTGATGCGCGCCACCGCGCGCAGCCACCCAAGCCGGGTTCAGCCGCGCTTGATCAAGTCGGCGATCAGGGCACCCACGCCATAGGTCCAGGGCTTGACCTGATCGCTGGTGTTGACCCAGTTGGTGAGCGTGCCCAGGCGCGGCGAGTGGATGCGCACCCTGTCGCCCACACGATGCGTGAAGCCCTGACCTGACGCACGACCGGGCAGAGGGCGGTCCTGGGTGGGCGCAAACAAGGTGCCAAGAAACAGCATCATGCCGTCGGGGTACTGATGGTGAGCGCCCATGGCCTGGCGCACGATGTCCAAGGGGTGGCGGCTGATTTGTGACATGGCGCTCATGCCTTGCAATTCATAACCCTCGGTGCCGAGCACCTGGAGTTCGAGTTGCAAGCCCAGCACATCGTCCAGGCCAAATCGCGCATCGAACAAGCGGATGAAGGGGCCTATGGCGCAAGAGGCGTTGTTGTCTTTGGCCTTGCCCAGCAGCAAGGCGCTGCGCCCCTCGAAGTCGCGCAGGTTGACATCGTTGCCCAAGGTGGCACCGATCACCTCGCCCTGGGGCGAGACGCACAACACCACCTCGGGCTCGGGGTTGTTCCATTCGCTGCCCGCGTGGATGCCGATCTCGGCGCCCACGCCCACGGCACTCATGGGTTGGGACTTGGTGAAGACTTCGGCATCGGGGCCAATGCCCACTTCCAGGTATTGCGACCACACCCCCTGTTCAATCAGCACGCGCTTGAGTTCGGCGGCTTGAGCCGAGCCAGGTTTGACCGCCCGCAAGTCCTCGCCCATCACGGCTTGAACGGCTTCGCGCACAGACTGCGCTCGGGTGGCATCGCCGCGCGCACGCTCCTCGATGACGCGCTCGAGCATGCTGGCCACAAACGTCACCCCTGCGGCCTTGATGGCATGCAGGTCGCAGGGCGCGAGCACATGCGCTGCGGCATCGCTGGCCACATCAAAGCGGCTGGCCTGGATGAGTTCGTGGGCGCTGCCCAGATCGGCACCCGTGTGAGCGGCAATGGCTTTGGCGGCATCGGGCCAGGCCAGCAATTGGCTCAGGGTGGGCGCGAGCGTGGAGAGGTCATGGATGCGGCCATGCTGGACTTTGATGGGCACAGGGCCACGGTGTGGATCCCACAAGCGACCCACCAGCGTGGCCTGATCGGCATCCAGGGGCAAGACATCGTTGAGTTCAGGGATGAGGGGCGTGTTCATCCCGCAAGGATACGACGACTCAGCTGGTCCTGATTTTTTTGAGCAGCCGCACCAGGGTCTCCCGCTCGGCTGGCGAGAGGTGGCCGCAGACCTGCTGGTCCGAGGCCACAGCCAGCGCCTCGGCCTGGGCAAGCTGCGCCTGGCCTTGGGGCGTGAGGTGCAGCCCCAGAGCGCGGCCATCGGTGGGGTGGGGCTGGCGATCCAGCCAGCCGCGCTGCTGCAAGTCCTGGATGATGGCCACCAGGTTGGGCGGCTGGATGCCCAGCAGGTCACAGACCTCGCGCGAGGTGAGGCCGTCATGATGACCCACCACGCTCAGCACCGAAAACGTCACCGGCCTGAGCGACAGGTTTTTCAGGTCTTCGTGAAAGCGGGCAATGATGTGCAGGGCGGCACGCCGCGCCTGGTAGCCCATCAAATCGGCCAGCACGGGCAAATCGGCTTCCTTGAGTTCGGGCTCGGCGGGCTCACTGAGCCGCTCGCGAGGTGTGGCACCCATGGTCTTATTCCAGCTCCACTGCGCTGGGCAGGTGAGCCGGGTCGCTGCCCAGCACGGCCTGGTGTGTGAGCCATTGCGGCATCACCCATTGCCACCAGGCCAGATTCAGGCGTTGCCAGCGCGCACTCGCGGCACTGTCCGAAGCGGCCAATCGCGACAAGGCCCAGGTCCACAAGCCCAGCGCACACAGGCGCAGGAAATCCTGGGCGATGGCGTTGGCCCATTCCTCGCCTTCGCTGCCCTGGGCTTTGGCATAGCGATCGATCACAGTGAGCACCGTCACCTGCCACTGATCGAGCAAGTCGTGCAGACCCTGGCCAGAGGCGCCCTGGGGTGAGGTGGACCTGAGGTCATCCATCAACGCCAGCAAGCCTTGGCCGCTATCGGGCAAGACCTTGCGCAACAACAAGTCCACGGCCTGGATCTCGTTGGTGCCTTCATAAATCATGGCCACACGCGAATCGCGCACGATTTGTTCGATGCCCCATTCGCGCACATAGCCATGCCCCCCCAGCACTTGCAGGCAAGCGCTGGCGCCCGCAAAGCCCTGGTCGGTGCACATGGCCTTGAGGATGGGCGTGGCCAGGCTGCACCAGCGTTGCGCGGCGTCGCGCTCGGCGGGGGTGCTCGCGTACTGCGCTTCGTCCAGCGCCAGACCGGTTTCGTAGGCCAGCAAGCGCCCCCCCTCGACCCAGGCTTTTTGGGTGTCGAGCACGCGTTGCATGGCGGGGTGTCGCAGGATGACATCGGCGGCGGCACCCGCCTCGTGTCGTGCGCCAGGCGCGCGCATTTGCCGGCGCTCGAGCGCATAGTGGCTGGCGATCTGGTGCGCTGCGTCGAGCTGGGCAATGCCTTGCAAGGCCACATGCAAGCGGGCGGCGTTCATCATCAGGAACATGGCAGCCAGGCCGCGACCGGGTTGACCCACCAACCAGCCGGTTGCGCCCTCAAATCGCATCACGCAGGTCGGGCTGCCATGCAGGCCCATTTTTTCCTCGATGCGGTCACACCATGCGGCATTGCGCGATCCGTCGGGCAGGAACTTGGGCGCCAGAAACAGCGACAGTCCTTTGGGTCCGGGCGGCGAGTCGGGCAAGCGTGCGAGCACCAGGTGCACGATGTTGTCGGTGAGGTCGTGGTCGCCACCCGAGATGAAAATCTTCTGGCCGCTCAGGACATGGTGCCCCGACGCATGCGGCACAGCGCGGGTGTTGACCAGACCCAGGTCCGAGCCGGCATGCGGTTCGGTGAGGCACATGGTGGCCAGCCACTCGCCCGTGGCAATGCGCCCCAGGTAGACCTCGCGCAGGGCATCGCTGCCATGGTGCAACAGGCATTCGTAGGCCCCATGCAAAAGACCGGGTGCCATGGTCCAGGCGTGGTTGCCTGCCACCAGCCATTCGTAGAGCACCGCATCGAGCACGGCGGGCAAGCCTTGGCCGCCCCAATCCGGCGAGGTCGACAAGCTGCCCCAACCCTCTTGCCAAAAGGCGGCATAGGCCTCGCGAAATCCGGCAGGGGTGGTGACGTCGCCGCCTTGGCCATCGCTGCGTGCTTGCCAGCGGCAACCGGCTTCGTCGCCCGAACGGTTGAGCGGGGCAATGCGCTCGCCCACAAAGGTGGCTGCGCCATCGAGCACCTGAAGCGCCAGCGCCTTGTCCACCTCGGCAAAGGGCGACAAGGCCGCCCAGCGTTCATCGGCCTTGAGCACATCGAAGAGCACGGCACTGACCTCGGACACCGGGGGCTGGTAGGCCATGCTCAGTTCTCCTTGCGCTGGGCAGCGCCCAGATAGGTGTCGATCACGCGCGGGTCATTGGCCAGTTCGGCAGCAGGACCGCTCAAGCCCAGCTGACCCATCTCCAGCACATGCGCCTGATCGGCCACGGCCAGCGCCGCCCTGGCGTTTTGCTCGACCAGGATGATGGTCACGCCCTCGCGCTTAAGGGTTTCGATGATGTTGAAAATTTCTTTGACGATCAGGGGCGCCAGACCCAGGCTGGGCTCATCGAGCATCAGGATGTGGGGTTTGGCCATGAGCGCGCGCCCCACGGCCAGCATCTGGCGCTCGCCACCGGAGAGGGTGCCTGCCTTTTGCTCGCGGCGCTCTTTGAGTCGGGGAAAGAGCGCGTAGACATGATCGAGTTCATCGCGCCAGTTGGACACGCCCTGGCGCATGCGGCGATAGCCGCCCAGCAAGAGGTTGTCCTCCACGGGCATGCTGCCAAACAATTCGCGCCGCTCGGGCACCAGCGACAAGCCCAGCATCACGCGCTCTTCCAGGGGCAGCTCGTGGATCTCTCGGCCTTCAAAGCTCAGCTTGCCCTGGCAGGGCAGCAACCCCATGAGGCTGCCCAGCAACGTGGTTTTGCCCGCGCCATTGGGGCCAATGATGGTGACCACCTCGCCCGCGTGCAGGTCAAAGGAAATGCCGTGCAAGACCTCGGCCTTGCCATAGGCCGCATGCAGATCGCGCACTTGAAGAATCGCTTGGCTCATGCTCAGTGCTCCGTTCCCAGGTAGGCGGCGCGCACCTTGGGGTCTTGCTGGACCTGCGACGGTGTGCCTTCGGTGAGGTAGGTGCCAAATTCCATGACCACGATGTGGTCGCACACGTCCATGACCAAATCCATGTCGTGTTCCACCAGCAAGATGCTCACGCCTTCAGATTGCAATTGGCGCAGCACCCGCGCGAGTTCGCGCTTTTCCTGGTGACGCAGCCCAGCGGCGGGTTCATCGAGCAGCAGCAAGGCCGGGTCGGCACTCAGGGCGCGGGCGATTTCCATGAGGCGTTGCTGACCCATGGGCAAGTTGGCTGCGGGCTCATGCATCCACTCGCCCATGCCCACGCGCAGGATTTGGCGCTCGGCCTCGGCCATGAGCGAGCGTTCCTCGTTGCGGTTGCGCCGGAAGATGGCACCCAGCACCCCGCTTTGGCCGCGCGAGTGCGCGCCGATGGCCACGTTGTCGAGCACGCTCATGTCGGGGATCATCTTGACATGCTGGAAGGTGCGCACCAGACCTTGGCGTGCAATGTCGCGCGCGTGCTGGCCGTGGATGGCCTGCCCATTGAAGTAGACCTCGCCACTGGTGAGGGGCAAAGTGCCTGTGATCAGGTTGAAGGTGGTGGACTTGCCAGCCCCATTGGGGCCAATGAGCCCCACGATCTGACCCGCATGGATCTGAAACGAGATGTTGTTGACGGCCACCAGGCCACCAAAGGTTTTGCGGATGGCGCGCACATCCAGCACGCACTCGCCAGCGGCGGCCTTGTCGCGATGGGGCAGGGGCAAGGCGTCGTCCCAGTCGCGCACGCGCACGCTTGGCCCTTGCCACTGCTTGAGCCACGACCAAAGTCCTTCGGGGCGGTACTTGAGGATGAGCACCAGCAAAACCCCAAACACGATGACCTCGAAGCTGCCACTCGCGCCAATGAGCCTGGGCAGCCATTCCTGGAGCTGGTCGTCGAGGATGCGCACCACGAAAGCGCCCAGCCAGGCGCCCCAGAGCTGGTTGACCCCGCCCACCACGGCCATGAACAAGTACTCGATGCCCATCTTGAGGCCAAAGGCCGACGGGTTGACTGCGCGCTGGTAGAAGGCCAGCAACCAGCCCGAGATGCCAGCGAGCATGGCGGCCAGCACAAAGATGGTCACCTTGTAGCGGAAGGTGTCCACCCCCATGGCCTCGGCCATTTGCCGCCCGTCCTTGAGCGCGCGGATGGCGCGACCCGGGCGCGAGTCCAGCAAGCACATCAGAGCCACGGTGCACAGCCACAGCATGACCCAGGACACTGCGAAAAAGCCGCGACCCTGACCCACTTCAAACCCCAGCAGTTCCAGCCCTTTGAGGCCGTTGAGGCCGTCGTATTTGCCCAGGGCTTCGAGGTTGCCCATGAGGTAGTAGAGCGACAAGCCCCAGGCGATGGTGGCCAGGGGCAGGTAGTGACCCGACAGGCGCAGGGTCACGCGACCGATCACCCAGGCGCTGGCTGCCGTGATGACCAGGCCCAGTGCCAGCGTGGACAACGGCGGCCAGCCCAGGTTGAGCGCACACCAGGCGGCGGTGTAGGCACCCATGCCCACAAAGGCGGCCTGACCAAATGAGGTGAGCCCCGCCACGCCGGTGAGCAAGACCAGGCCCAGGCTGGTCATGGCAAAGAGGCCGATGTAATTGAGTTGCGCCAGCCAAAACGCGGGCAAGGGCAGCCAAGGCAGGATCAGGATGAGCGCGAGCACCGCCCACAGGGTGCGCACAGTGGAGCGAGACATGTCAGTGGTCCTCCTCGTCGTCCGACGCATGGCGCGAGCGCAACCACAGCGCGGGCAGGATCAGGGCAAAGACCACCACCTCCTTGAAGGCGCTGGACCAAAACGAGCTGAAGGCTTCGACCATGCCCACGCCCAGTGCCACCAGCAAGGCACCGGGGTAGCTGGAGAGCCCGGCAATCACCGCAGCCACAAAGCCTTTGAGGCCGATCAGGAAGCCCGAATCGAACATGACGGTGGTGGTGGGACCGATGAGCAGGCCCGACAAGGCACCGATGAAAGCCGCCAGGGTGAAGGTGAGTTGTCCGGCCGTGTGGCTGGAGATGCCCATGAGGCGGGCACCGTTGCGGTTGATGGCCGTGGCGCGCAAGGCCTTGCCAAACAGGGTGCGGTCAAAGAAGAACCACAACGCAAGAATGAGCACCACCGTGGTGGCAAAAATGATCAGCGCCTGACCCGAGACAGGGATGTCCCCCAGGCTCAGTTGCGCGTCCCAGAAAGCGGGGTTGCGATAGCCCTCGGGACCAAAAAACACCAGGGCAAGACCCGTGAGACCGAAATGCACCCCCACCGAAACGATGAGCAAGACCAGGGGGGTGGACGATTCCAGCGACTGGTAGGCCAGGCGATAAATCAGGGGACCCATGGGGGTCACCAAGGCCAGGCTCAGGGCGGCATTGGCCCACAGGGACAGGTTCATGGGGGCCAGGGCGACCGTCAGGCCGCACGCCAGCAGGGGAATGGCCAAGGCGCGCCACAGCGCCTTGATCACCCGTTGGGCTGGCCACTGTTCGCGCAGACCCTGCACGAGGTCGAGCACCGCCACCAGGGCGGCCAGCAGCAGCAACAGCCACACCGTGCCTGGCACAGCGTGGCTTTGCAGCATGGCCAGGGTGAGGGCACCAAAGGCCACGAATTCACCCTGGGGAATGAAGATGACACGGGTGACGGCAAACACCATCACCGTGGCCAATCCCAACAGCGCGTAGATCGCGCCGTTGGTGAGGCCGTCCACACTCAGCATGCTGACGATGGTGAGGTCCATGGTGTTCCCGTGTCTGGTCTGGATTACTTGAGCACCTGGAACTTGCCGTCTTTGACAACGGTCATGATCCCGGTTTCGTTGGTGTAGCCCCAGTGGTCGGTTTTGCTCCAGTTCATCACGCCATGGGAGATGACGGTGCGACCCATGGTGTCGAGCGTGTCACGCAAGGCCAGACGGAACTCGGGCGTGCCGGGCTTGCCTTTTTTCATGGCCAGGGGAATGGCTTTTTCCATCACCAGGATGAAGTCGTTGGAGTGACCGGCAAAGGGGCTCAGATCGGGCTTGCCAGAGAGTTCGCGGTACTTCTTGGCGAAGTTCACCGATGCGGCTTTGGAGGGATGGCTGTCGGGCAGGTCCTCGGCAAAGATGGCCGGGCCGGACACCACGAAGGTGCCTTCAACGGTCTTGCCGCCGATGCGGATCAGGTCAGGGCTGGCGGCACCGTGGGTCTGGTACATCTTGCCCTTGAAGCCGCGCTCACGCAGGGCCAACTCGGGCATGGCTGCCACAGAGCCCGAGGCCACCACCAGGATCGCATCGGGCTTGGCGGCCACGAGCTTGAGGGCTTGGGGGGTCACACTGGTGTCGGTGCGGGCAAACCGCTCCACCGACACCAACTGGATGCCGGCTTCCTTGAGCATGGGCTCCATGGCCTTGAGCCAGCCTTCACCGTAGCCATCGGCATAGCCAATGAAGCCCAGGGACTTGATGCCTTGCTTTTTGATGTGGTCCATCATGGCGTGGGCCATGACGTTGAAGCCCTGGGGCAGGATGTAGACAAAGGGACCGTCAGCGGTGGGGGCGCCAGAGACCTGAACCGTCTGGGCTTCGGTGGCAATGGGCGTGATGGCCGCAGAGGTGGGGGTGATGTTGCCGCCAAAAATCACGTCCACTTTGTCCTGGGTGACAAATCGGCGGCCGTTTTGTGCGGCCTTGCCAGGGTCAGAGGCATCGTCGAGCACGATGACATTGACTTTCTCGCCAGCGATGGTCTGGGGGAAGGACTTGATCATGGTTTGCATGGGCAAGCCCAGAGCTGCACCGCCACCGGTGAGCGACAGGTTCACGCCGATGTTGATGTCGGCCAACGCCGAGGTGACGAGGGTGGTGCCGATGGCCAGGGCCAACAGGGTTTTCTTCAGCTTCATGGGTTTGCTCCTTGTAGAAATGAGGGGTGGGCTGAACGGGGGTGATGGGCGGGCTTTAACTGCACAAGGCCACGATGTCGGGGGGCGGGGCGATCACCTGGATGCGATCGGGGTCGTCGGGGTGGCGCACACAAAATGCACGCGTCTCCGTGCCTTGGCAGATCAGGTCGTCGCCGCGACGCACCTGGTGGTTGTGGATGAAGACCTTGTTGCGCCACTCGGTGACGCTGGTGTGGATCTGCAGGGTCTGGCCGTAGGTGGCGGTCTTGAGGAATTGGGTGTGGATTTCCAGCAAGGGCGTGCCAATGATGCCGCGCGTCTTGACCAGTTCGCGCCAGGGGGGCACGCCGCACTTCATGAAGAAGTTGAGCGACGAGGTGTCCATCCAGCGGCTGAAGTTGGGAAAGAACACGATGCCCGCCGGGTCGCAATCCCCAAAGGTCACCTCGACTTCATGGACAACAGTTTTGGTCATGGTTCTTAGGCGGTGGTGGGCAAGACCGTGCCGGGCAGTGTGCCCTCGTGCAAGGCCTGGACGATGGCGTCGCGGTGCTTGAGCACGGCGCGCTGGTTGATGGAACCCTTGTCGGTGACTTCGCCTTTGTCGAGCGAGGGCGGATCGGCCAACACGCACAGGCGCGCGACGCGATTGGCACTGCCCGTGGCCGATTGGGCCAAGGTGTTGATCACCTGCTGAAAGTGCGCCAGCACGGGGGCTGCGGTCACCACCTCGCTCATGGGCGCGTCAGGGGATAAGCCGCTCAGGCTGCGCAGGGCGGGCGTGGGAAAGAGCATGGCGCCCACCTCTTTGCGGTTGAGGCCGGTGATCACCACGTCCTGCACATAGGGCGTAGACGCCGCAATGATTTTGCTGCGCATGGGGCCAACGCTCACGAACGTGCCCGTGGCGAGCTTGAAGTCCTCGGCGATGCGCCCGTCGAACTTCAGACCCAGGTGCATGTTGCTCGGGTCGATCCAGAGCACCGCATCGCCGGTCTTGAAAAAGCCTTCCTCGTCGAAGGACTCGGCGGTTTCCTCGGGCATGCGCCAGTAGCCGGGCGTGACATTGGGGCCGCGATAGCGCACCTCGGTCTTGTCGCCAATGGGCACGAGCTTGAGCTCCATGCCTGGCGTGGGCACGCCCAAATCGCCAGCGCGCACATTCGGGTTGGTGACAAAAATGCCAAAGGGGCTGGACTCGGTCATGCCCAGACCTGTGGTCATGACAATGCGCTCGCCGATTTCGCGTTCCTGGCTTTCGTAGAGGCTGTCCCAAATCGGCTGTGCCAAGGCTGCACCGGCGTAAAAAAACATTTGCACGCGGGAGAGCAGATTGCGACGCAAGGCGTCGTCGGTCTTCATGGCGTTGGCAATGGCTTCAAACCCGGTGGGCACGTTGAAATACACCGTGGGCGCGATCTCGCGCAGGTTGCGCAGCGTCTCGCCCACCAGCGCGGGCGTGGGCTTGCCGTCATCGATGTAGAGCGTGCCACCGTGAAAGACCACCATGCCAAAGTTGTGGTTGCCACCAAAGGTGTGGTTCCAGGGCAGCCAGTCGATGAGCACCAAGGGCTTTTTGGTCAGCACGGGCATGGACAAGGCCATTTGCTGCTGGTTGGCCGTCAGCATGCCGTGGGTGTTGATCACGGCCTTGGGCAACTTGGTCGACCCGCTGGTGAACAGGAACTTGGCGATGGTGTCGCGCGTGATGGCTGCACGGGCTGCGTCCACGCCTGGGGTCACGGGCGTGTCACACAGGGCAGCGAACGCAGTGTGGGCGCGACCGGGCACGTCGCCCTCGCACAGCACCACCTCGCAATCGGCAGGCACAGTGGCCGCAATGGCCTTGGCATAGCGGGCGTCGCTCGCAAACACCAGGCCGGGCGTGCACAAGCGCATGATGTGGTGCAGCTTGTCGTAGTCCTGGCTCACCAGCGAGTAGGGCGGGGAGGCGGGCACATAGGCCACACCAGCGATGAGCGCGCCCAGGGCCATGAGCGCATGCTCGAGGCTGTTTTCACTCAGGATGACCACGGGGCGCTCGGCGCTCAAGCCCCGGTCGATGAAGGCCTGGGCAATGGCGCGGGCCTTGCCCCAGGCCTGGGCATAGGTGAGGTGCTGCCAGTCGCCACGCGCCTGACCCGCCTGGGCGGGCGCAGCGCGGCGTGCCATGAAGGTTTGATCGGGTTGGACCTGGACCCAATGCGCCATGCGCTCGACCAGGCTCACGGGGGGCTCGGGCAGTGCGTTTTCTGCCTTCACATAACAAACCCCATGGGCTGCTTCGCGCCGCTCGATGCGGGTGACGCCAAATTCAAGGTGACGAAATTGGGGGCTGGACACGGACACCTCCTGGGGCTTTGCGCTGGCCTGGGTCAGTCGGACTTTTGCACCTTGCCGGCGCGGCCTTCGAGGAAATCTCGAACCCGTTGCTTGGCTTCAGGGGCGCTTTGGGCAATCGACGCGATCAGGGACTCGGTGAAAAAGCCATGGTCTGACGGTTGGTCGGCAATGCGCGGCAAGGCATGCATGAGCGCGTAATTGGTCAGGGGGGCATTGGTGGCAATGCGCTGCGCCAGGGCCATGGCTTTGTCAAAGGCCTGACCCTCGTCCACCAAGTACTGGGCAAAGCCCAGGCGTTCGCCGTCGACCGCGTTGTAGACCCGGCCGGTGAGCATCATGTCGCTCATGCGAGCCGTGCCCACCAGGCGCGGGATGCGCACCGAGCCACCGCCGCCCACAAAAATCCCACGCGAGCCTTCGGGCAAGGCGTAGAAGGTGGTGGCATCGGCCACCCGGATGTGACAGGCGCTGGCCAGTTCCAACCCGCCGCCCACCACCGCGCCGTGCAAGGCGGCGACCACGGGCACACGCCCCTGTTCGACTTCATTCAAGGCCTTGTGCCACATGCGCGAGTGGTGCAAGCCCTCGACGGCATCGCGTTCGCGGATTTCGCTCAAATCCAGGCCGGCACAAAAATGCTCACCAGCACCGTCGATCACGACAGCGCCCGTGGTGGCGGGCAATTGGAGGAAGGCTTCCTGGATGGCCAACACCAAGCGGTCGCTCAGGGCATTGCGCTTGCTCGGGCGGTTCAGGCGCACGACCGTCACGGCACCCTGATGTTCAACTTGGAGTTCGGCTTGGGACATGAAAGACCTCAAAAAAGTAGACCGAATTATGGTTATGGGCAATAATCAAAACAAGCGCGAGCCCCTGCCATTTCACTGGGGTTTTCACCAATGAGGAGACACCCATGGACCACGCCCATCTCAAAGCCATCGACATCCACACCCATGCCGAAGTGAGTTGCTGGAACCCCTTTGATGCCTATGGTGAAGAGTACGACCGCGCCGCCGACAAATACTTTGGCTCAGACCGTCGCCCCACCATTGCCGAGACCGTGGCCTATTACCGCGAGCGACAGATTGGCCTGGTGATGTTCACCGTCGACAGCGAAGCCCAGCTGGGTCGCCGCCGCATCCCCAACGAGGAGATCGCCGCCGCCGCCAAAGAAAACAGCGACATGATGATGGCCTTTGCCTCCATCGACCCGCACAAGGGCAAGATGGGCGCGCGCGAGGCCGAGCGGCTCATCGAGGAAGAGGGCATCAAGGGCTTCAAGTTCCACCCCACCGTGCAGGGCTTTCATCCCTACGACAAGATGGCCTGGCCGATTTACGAGGTGGTCAACCACTACAAGATGCCAGCGATTTTTCATACCGGCCACAGCGGCATTGGCTCGGGCATGCGTTGCGGCGGCGGCTTGCGCCTGCAGTACAGCAACCCCATGCTGCTCGAAGACGTGGCGATTGACTTCCCTGACATGCAAATCGTCATGGCGCACCCCAGCTGGCCGTGGCAGGACGAGGCCTTGTCGGTGGCCATGCACAAGCCCAATGTGTGGATCGATTTGTCGGGCTGGAGCCCCAAGTACTTTCCCAAGCAACTCATCCAGTACGCCAACACCCTGCTCAAAGACCGGGTGCTGTTTGGCTCCGATTACCCGCTCATCACCCCCGAGCGCTGGATGAAGGACTTCGAGGTGGCGGGCTTCAGGGAAGAGGTGATGCCCGGTATTCTCAAAGGCAACGCGGTGAGGTTGTTGGGTTTGACTTGAAGTCGCCCATGGGGGGTTGATTTTGTATACACTTTGACCCGGTCGCAGCGGCGCGGGTCATCGGTAGGGACCCTGGACGCGATCACCGGCCTTCACAGCGCCCGCCGTGGTGAAGGATCCCCCAGCCTGGGGTGAGCGGGTTCTGGCCCAAGGCCACATGCCCGCGAGATGGAGGCGACATGGAAGCGTATTTGCTGGACTGGGCCAATCTGTTGTTGCGATGGGTGCATGTGATCACCGCCATTGCCTGGATTGGCTCCTCTTTTTACTTTGTGTTTCTCGACAACAACCTGCAGCGACCCACCTCGCCCGACTTGCTCGAAAAAGGGGTGGACGGCGCCATGTGGGCGGTGCATGGCGGCGGGTTTTACAACCCGCAAAAGTACATGGTGGCACCCAAGAAGATCCACACCAAGCTGCATTGGTTCTACTGGGAAAGCTATTCCACCTGGCTCACGGGGTTTGCGCTCTTTACCGTGTTGTATTTGTGGAATGCGGGCACCTTCCTGGTCGACAAGTCCCTCATGGATTGGTCCCCCTTTGCCGCGGGTTGCGCGGCCGTGGGCATGCTGGCGGGGTTTTGGTGGGTCTATGACTTTGTGTGCCGCATCTTTGGCTTCAAAGACGGCTCGGAGATGCGCATCGGGGTGGTGATGGTGGCGGTGCTGCTCTTGAGTTGCTGGCTGGCCAATCACCTCTTTGCCGGGCGTGCGGCCTTCTTGCTGGTGGGCGCGATGATCGCCACGGCCATGAGTGCGAATGTGTTTTTCTGGATCATTCCCGGCCAGCGCAAGGTGGTGGCCGCCATGACCTCGGGCCAGCCCTATGACGCGCAATCGCTGGCGATTCACGGCAAGCGCGGCAAACAGCGCAGTGTGCACAACACCTATTTCACGCTGCCCGTGATTTTTGCCATGCTCTCCAATCACTACAGCTTTCTCTACACCCATGAGCACCGCTGGGTGCTGCTGTTTGTGATGATGGTGTCGGGTGCGCTCATCCGCCAGTTCTTTGTTCAGCGCCATGCCTTTCACCTGGGTCGCGCCAAAAACCCCTGGCCTTTTGCCTTGGCGGGGGTGTTGATCATTGTGGCGGTGGTGGCGGCACTCAAACCCGCAGCCCCCAGCAGCGTGGCTCAAGTCCAGCCCCAGCAGGCTGCGGTGACCTGGGCTGAGGCCAAGGCGGTGTTTGACCAGCGGTGCGTGAGCTGCCATGGTCCCCAGGTGCAGCTCAAGAACATCCGGCTTGACCAACCCGAGCTGGTCAAGCTCAACGCGCAAAACATTTACCAGCAGGTGGTGGTGTTGCAGCAAATGCCCATGAGCAATGCCACCGGCATCACGCCGCAAGAGCGCGACCTGGTGGGGCGTTGGTTCAAGTCGGGTGCGCCCACCCAGTGAAAGTGAGGCGGTGGGGCTTTCAAACCCTGGCCTGAGCCGCCGCGCTGGCGCTCAGGCGGCCTGGGGCTCTGGGCTCAAAGGCGCGTCGTTGGCAGCGGGTTGTGCGGGGTTGGCTTGCGCAGGCGTGGCAGGGCTGGGTTTGGCCACAGGTGCCGGCAGGCGATCGAATTGCCCCAGTTGTGTGCGGGCGCGGATGCGCGAGGCCTCATCCTTCATCAAATCAATGGCGGCTTGGCGCTGAACGCGGTATTGCGCGAGCTTGGCCATGTTGTCGGCGTGGCGCGCCTTGATGCGATCGGTGACCGCTTTCATTTTGGCTTGCTCTTCGCGCTGGCGTTCAAAGCGCTCGCGCAGTTGCACGGCCGACCACGCTTCGTAGTCTTTATTGGCTTCCAAGGTTTTGCGCCAGGCGTCGTCCTGCAAGACCTTGAGGGCAGGTGCCAGGCCTGACCACGCGCCTCGGGTTGCCCACAAGGCCAGCATCAGCGGCCAGGCAACGACCCACACCATCACTTCGATCGAGTGGTCTTCCCACCACGCCTTCAATGCATCCATGACACGCTCCTCTTGGGCAGGTGGACGTCCACCTCGCACCAGGGGGTATCGGTTGAAGCGGCCCGGCCTTGAGTCGGTTCAAGGCTCAAGACCGGGGCTTTAGCGCGCAGCCAGGGCCAGTTGTTGGGCGATGCGGTTGTGGCGCTCCACCACCACGGGCAGGTCGATGGTGGTGATCTGGCCGTCTTGCACCACCCATCGGCCATGCACCATCACGGCATCCGCCGAGCTGCTGGCGCACAGCAGCAAGGCACCCACGGGGTCGTGCACCGCGCCCCCTGCCATGGACAGGGTGTCGGTGCGAAAGAGGGCGAGGTCGGCGCAATAACCCGGCGTGATCTGCCCCAGGTCGTGCTGCCGCCCCAGCACCTGGGCGCCGCCGCGCGTGGCCAGGCGCAAGGCATCGCGCGGCGTCATGTCGGAGGGGCCGGTATCGCAACCAAACGGCTCCAGGGCTTTTTTCACGCGCGCCAGCAGCATGGCCTGGCGTGCTTCGTTGAGCAGGTGGGCACCATCGTTGCTGGCGCTGCCGTCCACGCCCAGACCCACGGGCACGCCCTGGTCGATGAGGCGGCGCAGGGGCAGGATCCCGCTGGCCAGGCGCATGTTGCTGCACGGGCAATGGGCAATGCCGGTGCGGGTGCGGGCAAAGAGGGTGCTGCCTTCTTCATCGATCTTCACGCAGTGGGCATGCCAGACGTCATCGCCCACCCAGCCCAGGTCCTGCACGTATTGGGTGGGGGTGCAACCAAAGTGAGCCTGGGTATAGGCCACGTCGTGGTCGTTCTCGGCCAGGTGGGTGTGCATGCGCACGCCCAGGGCGCGCGCCAACTGCGCCGATTCGCGCATGAGGTCGGTGCTCACGGTGAAGGGCGAGCAGGGTGCCACGGCAATTTGCAACATCGCGCCATGCGAGGCGTCGTGCCACTGCTCGACCAGGCGCTGGGTGTCCTTGAGGATGAAGTCCTCGCGCTCCACCACGCGGTCGGGGGGCAGGCCGCCCTGGCTCTCGCCCACACTCATGCTGCCGCGCGTGGCCACAAACCGGATGCCGGTGGCGTGGGCGGCAGCGATGCTGTCTTCCAGCCGCACGCCATTGGGGTAGATGTAGAGGTGGTCGCTGCTGGTGGTGCAGCCACTGAGCAGCAACTCGGCCATGGCCACCTGGTGCGAGGTGGTGATGGCCTCGGGCGTGAGGCCAGCCCAGATCGGGTAGAGCCCTTTGAGCCAGGAAAAAAGCTCGGCGTTTTGCACCCCTGGAATGGCGCGCGTGAGGCATTGCACCATGTGGTGATGGGTGTTGATGAGGCCGGGCACCACCACATGGTGGCGCGCATCGAACACCGTGTCGGCTTGGGCTTGCCAGGGGCTGAGGTCTGCACCGGCTGGCAAGACCTGCTCGATCAGGCCGTCACGGACAAAGAGGGAGCCGCCCAACCATTCGTCGGCGGTGTCGTTTTGGGTGGCCACGCAATGGGCGTTTTGAATGAGCAAAGTAGACATGGTGAATGAAACCAACAAGGTTGCTATGAAACAATGATCCGATGAACAACGAACAAGCCCGAGCACTGTTGCTGGGACTCTATCGCGCCGCCGTGCAGCGCGCCCAGCCCTCCCAGGTCATGGCTCAGTTTTTGCCCCCGCCGCCCAAGGGGCGAACTGTGGTGGTGGGTGCGGGCAAGGCGGCCGGTGCCATGGCCCTGGCTTTTGAAGCGGCTTGGCCTGCCCACGCGCCCCTGAGCGGCGTGGTGGTCACGCGCTATGGCCACATCCCGCCGCTGCCTGCGGGTTTGAAGCAGCGCATCGAGATTTTGCAAGCCGCTCACCCGGTGCCCGACGAGGCAGGCCTCAGAGCCAGCGAACGCATCGGCGAGGCGGTGCAAGGCCTGGGACCAGACGACCTGGTGGTGTGCCTGATCTCGGGGGGCGGCTCGGCCTTGCTGACGCTGCCCCAGGAGGGGCTGACGCTGGAAGACAAGCGCCGCATCAACCAGGCCTTGCTCCTGAGCGGCGCCCCCATCGATGAAATGAACACGGTGAGGAAACACCTCTCGCGCATCAAGGGCGGGCAACTGGCGCGCGCCTGTGGCGCTGCGCGTGTGCTCACCCTGGCCATCAGCGATGTGCCGGGCGATGACCCGGCGGTGATTGCCAGTGGCCCCACGGTGGCCGACCCCAGCACCTGCGCCGATGCCCTGGCCATCCTCCAGCGCCGAGGCATTGCTGTGCCCGATGTGGCCATGCAGGCTTTGCAAAGCGGCGCATGGGAAACCCCCAAGCCGGGCGGTGAGCTGTGGCAAAGGCATGAGCTGATCATGATGGCCACCCCTGCCCAATCGTTGCAGGCGGCGGCAGACTTTGCCCGCGCACAGGGCTTGCAAGCGCACATCCTGAGCGATGAGATCGAAGGCGAGTCGCGCGACGTGGGTGGCATGCATGCCGCACTGGCCAAGGCGGTGGCTCTGGGCAAGGGTGCGTTTCCCAAACCCTGTGTGATCCTCAGCGGCGGCGAGACCACGGTCACGGTCGATGCCAAGGCGCCATCTGGACGCCAGGGTCGGGGGGGGCGTGCGGGTGAATTCTGTCTGGGCTTGGTGATGGGTTTGCGGGGTCAGGCTGGCGTGTGGGGTCTGGCCGCCGACACCGATGGCATCGACGGCGTGGAACACAACGCGGGTGCCCTGGTCCAACCAGACACCTGGCAGCGCGCCTTGCAGGCCGGTCTGTCGGTGCACGAGCATGTGGCCAGCCATGACAGCTTTGGCTTTTTTGAAGCCTTGGGCGATTTGGTGGTCACGGGACCCACCCATACCAACGTCAACGACTTTCGCGCCTTGCTGGTGGTGTGATCCACCTGGGCTCATGCGGATGCAGGCTGTACGCTTGCGCGAACACGCCCAATCGCATCGAGCACGCGCTCCGGTGTGGCGGGCGCGTCGAGTTGCACCGGCTGGTGATCCGCGCGCACCGCACCAATCGCATCGCGCAGGGCTTCAAAGACACTGATGGCCAGCATGAAGGGGGGCTCACCCACGGCCTTGCTGCCGCCCACGTTGTCTTCGCGGTTGGGTTCAGGCCAGAAGTCGATGTGGAACTGTTCGGGCACATCGGCTGCCGTGGGGATCTTGTAGGTGCTCGCGCCCTTGGTTTGCAAGATCCCGTTGGCATCCCAGTACAGCTCCTCGCTGGTGAGCCAGCCCAGCCCCTGGACAAAGCCGCCTTCGATCTGACCCCGGTCGATCTGCGGGTGCAGGGAATGCCCCACATCGTGCAGGATGTCCACCCGCAAGAGCTTGTGCTCGCCGGTGAGGGTGTCGATGGCCACCTCGCTGCATGCCGCGCCATAGGCAAAGTAGTAGAAGGGACGCCCGCTGAGCGTCTCCCGGTCGTAGTGGATTTTGGGCGTGGCGTAAAAGCCATGGCTCCACAGCGGCACGCGCGCGGCATAGGCCGATTGCACCAGCTCGACAAAGAGCAGGGTCTTGCGCGGTGAAACAACGTTACCTCCAGTGAAACTGACCTCGTGGGGTTCGCAGCCCGAGAGCTTGGCCATGTGCTTGGCCAGCTGGTCGCGCACGGCCAGGGCGGCGCGCTCGGCAGCGCGGCCGTTGAGGTCGGTGCCGCTGGACGCGGCGGTGGCGCTGGCATTGGGCACTTTGTGCGTGTCGGTGGCCGTGATGCGCACACTCGAGCGGGGCAAGCCCAGCACCTGGGCCACGATGCCGCACACCTTGGTGTGCAAGCCCTGTCCCATTTCTGTGCCGCCGTGGTTGATGAGCACCGAGCCGTCGGTGTAGACCGACACCAGCGCCCCAGCCTGGTTGAACTGGGTGGCGGTGAAGCTGATGCCGAATTTGACGGGCGTGAGTGCGAGGCCTTTCTTGATGAAGGGCTGCTCGCGGTTCCACTTGGCCACGGCTTGGCGTCGGGCGCGGTACTGGCAGTCGCTTGCGAGCCGCTCCATGAGGGGGCGCAAGATGTTGTCCTCGACCTTCATCTGGTAGGGCGTGATGTCGCGCTCGCCCACGCCGTACAGGTTGGCCAGGCGCACATCCAGCGCATCCCGCCCCAGGCGGCGGGCGATGTCGCCCATGATGGTCTCGATCAGCAACACGCCCTGAGGCCCGCCAAAACCGCGAAACGCGGTGTGGCTTTGGGTGTGGGTCTTGCAGCGGTGCGAGGTCACATGCACGGAGGGCAGGTAGTAGGCGTTGTCGGTGTGAAAGACAGCACGGTCGGCCACCGGGCCAGACAAATCGGCGCTGTGTCCACAGTGCGCCAGCTGGATGCTGCGCAGGGCATCGATGCGGCCTTGGTCGTCAAAGCCCACCGTCCAGTCGTGGCTGAAGGGATGGCGCTTGCCCGTGATCAGCAAGTCGTCGCTGCGATCGAGCCGCATCTTGACCGGGCGATGGCACTTGAGTGCAGCCAGCGCAGCCCACACGGCCACATGACCCGCCTGGGTTTCCTTGCCGCCAAACCCGCCGCCCATGCGGCGACACACCACTTGCACGTTGTGCAAGGGGAGGCTGAGGGCATGCGCCACCCAGTGCTGGACTTCGCCAGGGTGCTGGGTGCTGCTGTGGATCAGCCACTGGCCGTCCTCCAGAGGCTGGGCGCTGGCGATCTGGCCTTCGAGATAGAAGTGTTCCTGGCCGCCCACCTCCAGGCTGCCTTGCAAGGTGTGGGCACTGTGGGCGAGGTCTTGCACCACATCGCCGCGCTGCAAGTCCACGCTGGGCAACACCAGGGCCGATTGCGCCAGGGCATCGCGCGCGTGAGTGACGGCCGGCAAGGCCTGGATGCGCACCGGCATGGCCTTGGCCACACGGCGGGCGCTGAGGTGGTCTGTGGCCACGATCAAACCCAGCACCTGACCATGGTGGGACACGGTGTCGGTGGCAAAGATGGCTTCGTCGTGCACATAGCTTGCGAGCACGGGGTCGCCTGGGATGTCTTGCGCGGTGACCACGGCCAGCACCCCGGGCTGCTGACGCGCCCAATCCCAATCGATGTGCTCGATGCGGCCATGAGCCACCGGGCTCATGACGGGCGCGGCATGCGCGGTGCCCTCGCTCAGGGGTTGGTCGTCGATGTAGGGTGCCGTGCCCTGCACATGGGCGCGTGCGCTGTCGTGCACATCGGGTGCTTGCGGCGTTGGGCGCTGGGTGGCAATGCGGTGGAGGGCAGAGGTCATTGCACGTCCTCCAGATGGGCAAAGTGGTGGCCACGGCGCTCGATCCAGGCCCGCTCCAGGAGGTTGGCCAGGACCTGGCGGCGGTATTCGGAGCTGGCGCGCAAATCGCTCAGGGGATTGAATTCGCTGGCGAGGGTTTGCATGGCCTTGGCCCACACCTGGGGGGTGTCATCCTGGCCTTCGAGGACGGCCTCGGTCTTCAAGGCACGCACTGGGGTGGCCGCCACACCGCCCACACCGATGCGCACGCCGATCAAATGCCCGGAGCGCACCACCATGTGCAAGGCCAGGCACACGGCAGAGATGTCGTCCTCCTGCCGCTTGGCCACCTTGTAAACGCCCAGCCATTCGCCAGAGACGGGACGGGGCACCTGCACAAAGGCCAGCACCTCATCGGGCGCGAGCAGCGTCTTGCGGTAGCCCGTGTAGAAGTCGCTGAGCAAGACCTCGCGTTCGGCGCGCACGCCATCGTGCCAGCGCATGAGCACCAGGCTTGCGCCCAAAGCCAACAACAAGGGCATGCTGTCGCCAATGGGGGAGCCATTGGCGATGTTGCCAGCCAGCGTGCCGGATTGACGCACAGGCCAGCCTGCAAATCGCGCGCCAAAGGGGTGGACGTTGGGGCGGTCGGCGCTCAAGGCATCGAAGGCTTGTTGCAGGCTCACGGCGGCACCAATGGCGATGTGGTGCACATGCGATTCGACCCGCCGCAGTTCGGGCACACGGGTGAGGTCGATCACCGAGTCCCAGGACTTGAGTTGCTGGGTGAGTTCCAGTCCCGCATCGGTGGCACCCGCGATCAGGCGCGCGCCGGGACGGGCGCTGCGCAGTTGCAGCAACTCGTCGAGGGTTTGGGGCAGGGCGTAGTGGGCGTGGGCGTTGTCGCGCGCAGGCAAGGCTTGCAAGCAGGCGCGGATGGCCTCGGTGTCGATGCGCCAGCCTGGGCCATCCTGGGGTCGGAGTTGGCGCGCGGCTTGAACGATGGGGCGATAGCCGGTGCAGCGGCACAAGTTACCGGAAAGCGCCTCGTGGATGTCATCGTCACTGGGCGTGTGACCCAGGGCGGTGGTGCGCTGATACAGCGCAAAAAGGCTCATCACAAACCCCGGGGTGCAAAAGCCGCATTGGGACCCATGCGCCTGGACCAGGGCTTCTTGCACCGGGTGAAGTTGACCGTTGGGCTGGGCGAGATCGGCGGCGGTCCACAGCGCCAAGCCATCGATGGCGTGGGCAGGCCGGATGCAACTGTTGACCGCCTCGTGAGTGAGGCCATCGGGACCGGGGCGGCCAATCACCACCGTGCAAGCACCGCAGTCGCCAGCCGCACAGCCCTCCTTGGTGTCACAGCTCCTCAGGGTTTCCCTGAGCAGGTTCAGAAGCGTTTGACCGGGTGGTACATTGCTCAGCGAAACAAGTTGCCCATTGCGCCAAAACCGCAAGGGTTGGCTCTCAGGCCGATGGAATGGAGTGGTCTGGGTCATGCGCGTGAGGTTAGGCTCGAATTGGGCACGCCACATGCTTGTTTGCACATAGCCGCCATTCGAGTCTGGATATGAAAACACCCCCGATTTTCGACAAGATTGACCTCCAACTCATCCGGACCCTGAACACCTTGCTCACCGAACGCAGTGTTTCACGCACCGCCTTGCTCATGGGCCAACAGCAGCCCGCAGTTTCGCAGGCGTTGCGGCGCTTGCGTGATCTGCTGGAAGACCCCATCTTGGTGCGTTCCGGGCAGAACATGGTGCCCACCGAGGTCGGGCTCACCTTGTTGGGGCACAGCTCGCAAATCCTGGCCTCGGCGCAAGCCCTGATGGGGTCGGCACGGCATTTCGATCCGGCCAAGGACCAGCACCCCTTCAATCTGGCTGTGGCCGACACCGTAGACCCGCAGTTCATCCCCGACTTGGTGGTGCGCCTGCGGCGTCTGGCACCGCATTGCCCGGTGCACATCCATCCCCTCAAGTGGCAAGCCGAGTACCTCGACGACTTGGCCCAGGGCAAGCTCGATGTGGTGATTGCCAATTGGGAAGACCCCAGCGAGCAACTGCATCGCGCGGCCTTGTTCAACGACGATGTGGTGTCGCTGGTGAGTGTCCACCACCCGGCTGTGCGACGGGGCTGGACGCTCCAGGACTGGCTGGCCTGCGACCACATCGCGCCCACGCCGGCGTATGTGGGCTGGCGTGGTGTGATCGACCAGCAACTCGACGCCCAGGGCCTGGAGCGCAACATCGCTGTGCGCTGCGGCCACTTCAGCCTCATTCCGGCCATGGTGGCCTCCAGCCTGCTGGTGCTGACCTCCGGGCGGCGGTTTTGCGAGCGCATGACCCAAGGTCCTCAGTCAGGCCAATGGGTGATGCTGGCGCCGCCCTTTGAGTTCAAACCCATGACCTACCATCAACTCTGGCATGAACGCAGCCACACCTTCGCCCCCTCGCGCTGGCTGCGCGAGCAGGTCAAGGTCAGTGCCAGCGCCGTGACTGCCGCTTCCACAGCAAACCAGGAGCACTGACATGAGCACGCCTTTGCTGAAACTCACGGGCATCACCAAACGCTATCCCGGCGTGGTGGCCAACAACGGCGTAGACCTGGTGGTCGAGCCTGGACAAATCCATGCCGTGCTGGGTGAGAACGGGGCAGGCAAATCCACCCTCATGAAAGTCATTTATGGCGTGGTTCAGCCCGACGAGGGGCGCATCGAATTTCTGGGGCAGCCAGCCCACATCCGCAACCCGCAGTTGGCGCGTGCCCTGGGCATCAGCATGGTGTTCCAGCATTTCAGCCTCTTTGACACCCTCACCGTGGCCGAAAACGTTTGGCTGGGGCTCGATCGCACGCTCAAGCTCGCCGAGGTGAGCCAGCGCATCGAGGCGGTGGCGCGCCAATACGGCCTGGACGTGGACCCGGACCGCCCGGTGCACAGCCTGAGCGTGGGCGAGATGCAGCGGGTCGAAATCATTCGTGCGCTGCTGGGCGACCCCAAGCTGCTCATCCTCGATGAGCCCACCTCGGTGCTGACCCCGCAGGCGGTGGACAAGCTCTTTGTGGTGCTGCGCCGCCTCGCCGATGAAGGCCGTGCCATCCTCTACATCAGCCACAAGCTGCACGAGATCCGCAGCCTGTGCACGCACTGCACGGTCATGCGGGGCGGGCGGGTCACTGGCGAGTGCGACCCGCGCCAGGAGACCAATGCCTCCTTGAGCCAGTTGATGATCGGTGCCCAGCCGCCCGAGTTGCCCGCGCGTTCGACCGATGCGGGACGCCCCATGCTGCAGGTCCACAACCTGTCGCTCAAATCCGATGATCCTTTTGGAGTGGACCTCAACAGCCTGTTCCTGAGTGTGTGCGCGGGCGAGATCGTTGGCATTGCCGGGGTCTCGGGCAATGGCCAGCGCGAGCTGCTGCGCGTCCTCTCAGGCGAGGACATGCGCGCACCAGCCGCGAGCATCGCCTTGCAAGGTGAGCCCATCGGGTCTTTGGGTCCGGCCGAGCGCCGTCGCCTGGGCTGGCACTTTGTGCCCGAGGAACGCCTGGGGCGTGGCGCTGTGCCCAGCCTGAGCCTGGCCTCCAATTTGCTGCTCACCCGCACCGAGGCGGTGGCTCAGTCGGGGCTGGCGGGTTTGCTGGGCTGGCTCAACATGGACCGCTTGCAAGAGCAGGCTCAGGGCATCATCGATCAATACCGCGTCAAGGCCAATGGACCCCAGGCCGCGGCGCGATCACTCTCGGGCGGGAACCTGCAAAAGTTCATCGTGGGCCGCGAAATCGAGGCCAAGCCCCGTGTGCTCATCGTCGCGCAACCCACCTGGGGTGTGGACGTGGGCGCAGCAGCGCAAATCCGCTCAGCCCTGGTCGCCCTGCGCGATGCGGGCTGTGCGGTGCTGGTCATCAGCGAGGAACTCGACGAACTCATGGAGTTGAGTGACCGCATCCTGGTGATTGCCAATGGGCGACTCTCGCCCAGCATTGCGCGTGTGCATGCCACCGTCGACCAAATCGGGGTCTGGATGAGTGGCCTGTGGGACGACAAAGCCCCAACCCAGCAGGAGAAGCAACATGTTCAGGCTTGAGCCACGCGCACAAACCTCGCGTTTCTGGAGCCAGGCCTCGCCGCTGTTGGCCTTGCTCATCACCGTGGGGGTGGGGGTGGCCTTGTTCACGCTCCTGGGCAAAGACCCCGTCAAAGGCCTTCAGGTCTTTTTCTGGGAGCCCATCAAAAACGCCTATGGCTGGTCGGAGCTGCTGGTCAAGGCCACGCCCTTGCTGATCGTGGCCCTGGGCTTGTCGGTGTGCTTCAGGGCCAATGTCTGGAACATCGGTGCCGAGGGGCAGTTTGTCATGGGGGCGGTGTTCACCTCCGGCGTGGCGCTCATGGCAACGCCCACCAGCCCGCCAGGTTTTTGGGTGCTGGCCTTGCTGGCCGGTGTGGTGGGCGGCATGCTGTGGGGCGCACTCACGGCCTGGTTGCGCGACCGCTTCAACGCCAACGAAATCCTGGTGAGCCTCATGCTGGTCTATGTCGCCATCATGGTGCTCAACTACCTTGTCTATGGTCCCTGGAAGGATCCCAAGGGCTACAACTTTCCCCAAACCCAGACCTTTGAGGCCGTGACCCAAATCCCGCGCCTCATCAGCGGCTCGCGGGTGGGCATTGGCTCCATCCTGGCGTTGCTGGGTGTGGCGGCCTTGTGGGTCTTCCTCTTCAGAACCCGCGCGGGTTTTGCCCATCAGGTGGGAGGCATTGCTCCAGCGGCTGCTCGCTATGCCGGCTTTTCCTCGCGCAAGGCCTTGTGGCTGGCCTTGCTGGTCTCGGGCGGTGCGGCAGGTTTGGCTGGCGGCCTTGAGGTCGCGGGGCCTTTGCGCCAGCTCACACCCTATGTGCCGGCTGGCTATGGCTTTGCCGCCATCATCGTGGCCTTTGTGGGGCGCTTGCATCCTGTGGGCATGGTGTTGTCGGCTTTGCTGCTGAGCATGTTCTACATCGGCGGCGAGTTGGCCCAGTCGCGACTCGGTTTGCCCCGCTCACTCACCGGGGTGTTTCAAGGCCTGCTGCTGTTTTCGCTGCTGGCCTGCGACACCTTGATGAACTACCGCATCCGCTGGATCCCCACCGCCAAACGCCAGGAGCACGCATGATGGAAACCTATGCATTGCTGATTGCAGCCACCATGAATGCGGGCACGGTGCTGGCCATTGCCTCGCTGGGCTTGTTGATCAATGAAAAGGCCGGGGTGCTCAACCTCGGCGCCGAGGGCATGATGCTGTGTGCCGCCATTGCCGGCTTTGCCGCTGTGGTGCACACCGGCAGTGACCTCATGGGCTTTGTGGCGGGCATGGCAGCGGGCGCGGTGATGGCGGCCATTTTTGGCTGGCTGGTCATTTGGCTCAATACCAACCAATACGCCAGCGGCCTGGCGCTGAGCCTCTTTGGCGGCGGCTTTTCGGCCTTTGTGGGCACGGGGTATGTGCAGTCCAAATTGCCCGAACGCATGAGTTTTGAAGTCCCCTTCCTGAGCGACATCCCGCTGGTGGGACCAGCGCTCTTCAGACACCACCCCATGGTCTACCTGACCATTGTCATGGTGGTGGGGCTCATCTGGTTTTTCTACCGCACGCGAGCCGGGCTGGTCTTGCGCTCGGTGGGCGAGTCGCCCGAATCAGCCCATGCCCTGGGCTACCCGGTTCGCCGCATCCGATTCGCTGCGGTGGTGGTGGGCGGTGCCTTGTGTGGTTTGTCCGGGGCCTACATCTCGGTCATCTACACCCCCTTGTGGGTGGAGGGCATGATTGCAGGCAAGGGCTGGATTGCCTTGGCCCTCACCACCTTTGCCACCTGGCGACCGGCGCGCGTGCTGCTGGGGGCTTATCTGTTTGGCGGCGTCACCATGCTGCAATTTCACTTGCAATCGGTGGGGGTGGAGGTGCCCAGCCAGTTCCTGTCCATGCTGCCTTATTTGGCCACCATCGTGGTGCTGGCGCTCATTTCAAGAAACCCTCAATGGTTGCGGGTCAACATGCCCGCCTCCATTGGTAAGCCGTTTTTCCCTGGCACATAATCGCTGCCATCCTCATCCCTCACCCCAACTGAAAGGACCTTCCCATGACCGATTTCTCCAAACGCAGCCTGGTTCGCCTGGCCGCTCTCACCACGGTGGCAGCCGCTGCCCTTGTGGCCTGTGGCAAATCCGAGGCGCCCAAGGCCGAAGCCCCCAAGGCTGAAGCCCCCAAGGCCGAGCCCCTCAAGATTGCATTTGCCTATGTTGGCCCCGTGGGCGATGGGGGCTGGACGTTTGCGCACAACAATGGTCGTTTGGCCGTTGAAAAAGAATTCGGCGACAAGGTTCAGACCTCTTTCGTGGAAAACGTCCCCGAGTCGGCTGATGCCGAGCGCGTGATCCGCGACATGGTGGGTCAGGGCAACAAACTCATCTTCGGCACCACCTTTGGTTACATGGACCCCATGCTCAAAGTTGCAGCCGACAACGCCAATGTCAAGTTTGAACATGCCACCGGCTACAAAAAGGCCGCCAACCTGCGCACCTATGACAGCCGCACCTACGAAGGGGCCTACATGGCGGGCGTGATCGCTGGCAAGATGACCAAGTCCAATACCCTGGGCGTGGTGGCCTCCATTCCCATCCCCGAGGTGATCCGCAACATCAACAGCTTCACCCTGGGCGCTCAGTCGTCCAACCCCAAGGTCAAGACCAAGGTGGTGTGGGTCAACGAGTGGTTCAACCCACCCAAGGAAACCGAAGCCGCCACCTCGCTGATCAACGGCGGTGCTGACGTGCTGTTCCAAAACACCGACTCGCCCGCTGTGCTCAAGACCGCACAGGACAAGGGCAAGCGCGCCTTTGGCTGGGACTCTGACATGACCGCCTATGGTCCCAAGGCTCACCTGGCCTCGGCTGTCATCAACTGGGGTCCGTACTACATCAAGGCCACGCGCGACGCGCTCGAGGGCAAGTGGACGGGTGACAGCGGCGTGTGGTGGGGTGTGAAAGAAGGTGCCATCGACATCGTGTCGATCGCCGAAGACGTGCCCGCTGAGACCAAGGCTCGTGTGGACGAGATCAAAAAAGGCTTGAAAGAAGGCAGCTATGCCATTTGGAAAGGCCCCATCACCGACAACACGGGCAAAGTGGTGCTTGAAAAAGACAAGGTGGCCGATGACGCCTTCCTGGGCGGCATCAATTTCTACGTCAAAGGCGTTGAAGGCAAAGTGCCTGGTGGCAAGTGAGCATTGAGCTTGCTGCTCGCATCCCGGCCCAGCGCGTGAGCGACTGGGTTCGGGCTTGCCCCAAGGCAGAGCTGCATGTGCACATCGAAGGGACGCTGGAGCCCGAGCTGATTTTCAAATTGGCCGGTCGCAATCGGGTGACCCTTCCCTATGCATCGGCAGAGGCCTTGCGGCAAGCGTATGCCTTTACTGATTTACAAAGTTTCCTCGACATTTATTACGCCGGCGCCAGTGTGTTGATCACCGAAGAGGACTTCTTCGACATGGCCTGGGCATATCTGAGCAAGTTGCACCAGCAAGGCGCGGTGCGTTGCGAACTGTTTTTCGATCCCCAAACCCACACCGAACGGGGCGTGCCTGTGTCGGTGGTGATGGCGGGCCTCACGGCTGCTGTGCAGCGTGCCCAAACCGAATGGGGCATGAGCGTAGCGCTCATCCTGTGTTTTCTGCGGCACCTGAGCGAGGACGAGGCGCAAACCGTCTTCACCCAGGCCTTGCCCTTTCGCGATCAATTCATTGGCGTGGGTCTGGACTCCAGCGAGCGAGGCCACCCCCCTTCAAAATTTGAACGGGTCTTTGCGCGCGCCCGAGCCGAGGGTTTGCACATCGTCGCTCACGCGGGCGAAGAGGGGCCACCGGATTACATCTGGCAGGCCTTGCACCTGCTCAAGGCCGAGCGCATCGACCATGGCGTGCAGGCCGTGCAAGACCCCGAGCTCATGCGTCACCTGGCCGAGCATCAGATCCCGCTCACCGTGTGCCCCACCTCCAACATCAAGCTGTGCGTGTTTGACACCCTGCGCGATCACAACCTCAAGGTCTTGCTCGACGCGGGCATTTGCGCCACCGTCAACTCTGACGACCCGGCCTATTTCGGCGGCGATCTGATGGACAACTACCTCTTGCCCATGCAGGCGCTGCAGCTCACGCCCCAGCACCTCCACACCCTGGCCGCCAACAGCTTGCGCGCCAGCTTTGCGCCTCCTGCCTTGGTCCAGCAGTGGCTGACCCAACTGGATGACTGCACCCGCGCCTTTGCCAGCGCCTGATGGCCGCATGACCCAGCACCCGGCTGCTCAGGACCGCCCCTGGTTGGTGGCTGGCGCAGGCTTGGGCGGCTTGGCGCTGCTGCATGCCTGGTCCTTGCATCCTGAACTCCAGTCCCAACCCCTGACCCTCGTGGAGCAGTCGCTCACGCTCAGCGAAGTGGGCGCGGGTGTGCAGTTGGGACCCAATGCCACGCGCATCCTCAGGCAGTGGGGCTTGGAGCCGGCCTTGCGCGACCTGGTTTGCCAGCCTGAGCTCATCCAGGCGCGCAATGCCCAGGGGCAAGTGGTGGGCGAGCTGCCCCTCGCGCAAGCCGTGGAGCAGCGATATGGTTCACCCTATTGGTGCATTCATCGGGGGGACTTGCATCGCGTCCTCTTGCAGGCGGTGCAGCAGTCGGTGCAACGAGGCGATGCGCAAGCCCTGCAATTGGGCACCACTGTTGAGGTCGTCAAGGCCCTGCCTCAGAGCGAGGGATCGGGTTTGCAAGTGGGCCTGAGACAGCAAGGGCGGGAGCTTGAGTTCGTCAAAGCCCAGGCGCTCATCGCTGCAGATGGTGTGTGGAGCGCAGTGAGGCGTTCGCATTGGCCGCATTCGGTCTGGAAGGACTCGGATCAGGTGGCTTACCGCACGCTGGTACCCATGGATCAAGTTCCACCCGCGTGGCGCGCGGCGCGCGTGCAGCTGTGGATGCTGCCGCTCATGCATGTGGTCGCCTATCCCATCCAGGGCGGGCGAAGCCTCAATATGGTGGTCTTGCTTGAACACCAGGGCCAAGGCGTGCCCATGGGCTGGGACGAGCGCCCCCAGCCCCAATGGGTGCAGCACGACTTTGAGCAGGCGTTGTCCCAGTGCCCAGTCGATTTGCGAGAGTTGCTGGCCTGTGCCCCCGAATGGCGCGTCTGGCCGCTGGTGGCGGCGCATCCCTTGCAAAGCCCAGCCGACATGGCTCAAGGCGCCGTGGCCTTGCTGGGCGACGCGGCGCACCCCATGCTGCCCTACATGGCGCAAGGCGCAGGCATGGCGCTCGAAGATGCGCAGGTGCTGGTGCAGCTCGCACGGGCACACGCTCGCGCGGGCACCCTCAAGGCCGACACGCTGTTTGAACACTATGCCCAGGCGCGGTGGGCGCGTTGCGCACGCGTGCAGCGCAAGGCCATGCGCAATGGGCATTGGTTTCATGCGTCGGGGGTGTGGGCGTGGGCACGCGACCTGGGCTTGCGCAGCCAAGCTCAACGCATCATGGATGTGTCCTGGCTCTACCAGGGCACAGGCGCTGACGCGGCCTCAGGCTGAGGCTTGACCAGGGTCTGGGCTCAGGCCATGGCGTTGCCGCACGCGCAAGCAAGCATCGCTGCCCGCTTCGAATTCACGACAAGGTGAGGGTCGCCATTCATAAATGCCGCAGCGTGCGTTGTGGCCAATGCGACCAGAGAGGGCGGCACACCGTGGTGTTGCGTGGTCGGTGCCATTCATGCGGCAGAGTTGATCGGTGAGAGGAGCGCACAGACCGTCGGGGACTTGACCGCCTTGGGCCTCGCTCTCGTACACCGAAAAGTCCACCCGAAAGCTGGCACAGCATGCGCCGCAGCGGGTGCAGTCGAGCGCGTGGCTCACAGGCGACCCAGCAGCAAGTACTCCATCAGGGCTTTTTGTGCGTGCAAGCGGTTTTCGGCCTCATCCCACACAACCGACTGGGGGCCATCGATCACCTCAGCGGTGACTTCCTCGCCCCGATGCGCAGGCAGGCAATGCATGAACAAAGCGGTGGGCTTGGCCACCTTCATGAGGCGCTCGTCTACCCGCCATTGGGCAAAGGCCTTGAGTCGCGCTTCGTTTTCGGCTTCATAGCCCATGCTGGTCCACACATCGGTGGTGACCAGGTCAGCGCCCTCGCAGGCTTGCAGCGGATCCTGGAACACCCGGTGGTGAGCTGGGCTGCGAATGCCCGCCACGCGCTGATCGACCTCATAACCGCTGGGGGTGGAGACATGCACATGAAAGCCCAGGATTTCGGCAGCTTGCAGCCAGGTGTTGGCCATGTTGTTGCCGTCGCCCACCCAGGCCACGGTGATGCCTTGCAGGCAATCCAGGGGACGCTGGGCATCGCCCCGGTGCTCGATGTAGGTGAACAGATCGGCCAGGATCTGGCAGGGGTGAAATTCGTTGGTCAGCCCATTGATGACGGGTACCCGCGAATGCTGGGCAAAGCGCTCGATGCGGTCCTGACCAAAGGTGCGGATCATCACCAGATCCACCATGCGGCTGATCACCCGTGCGGTGTCTTCGATGGGCTCGGAGCGACCGAGCTGCGAATCGCTGTTGGTGAGGTTGACCACCGAGCCACCCAACTGGTACATGCCTGCTTCGAAACTCACGCGCGTGCGGGTCGAGGCCTTTTCAAAAATCATGGCCAGCGTGCGGTCAGTGAGCGGCTGGTGCTTTTCGTAGGCCTTGAAGCGCGCCTTGATGAAGGCCGTGCGCTGGAAGAGGTGGTCGTATTCGTCGCGGGTGAAATCCGAGAACTGCAGGTAGTGCTTCATGGCGCAGGTCCTTCTTGCAGGAACTGACGGATCAGCGGCACGAGGATGGACACGATCTCGTCGGCCTCTTGCTCGGTGAGGATGAGCGGGGGCACCAGGCGCACCACCGACTCGGCCGTGACGCTCAGCAGCAAGCCAGCTTGCAGGGCACGGTTCATGATGTCCCCACAGGGGCGGTCGAGCTGGATGCCCAGCATCAGGCCTTGACCACGGATCTCCACAAAGCCTGGCTCTTGTTCAAGCGCGGTCTGCAAGGCCGAGCGCAGGTGCGCGCCCACGCGGGCGGCATTGGCCAGCAGGCCGTCTTCTTCGATGATGCGCAGCGTTTCTATGCCTGCACGCATGGCCAGGGGGTTGCCACCAAAGGTGCCGCCATGGTTGCCTGGCTGGAAGATGCCTGCCGCCTTGGGACCGGCCACCACCGCACCCACGGGCACGCCCGAAGAAAGACCTTTGGCCAGCGGCATGACATCGGGGACGATGCCCGCCCACTGGTGGGCAAACCACTTGCCGGTGCGACCCAGGCCGCATTGGACCTCGTCGATCATGAGCAGCCAGTCTTGTTGATCGCACAGGGCGCGCACTTCGCGCAAGTACTCGGCACGCATGGGGTTGACCCCGCCTTCGCCCTGGATGGTCTCGAAGAAAACGGCCACCACATTGGGGTTGTTGGCCGTGGCTTGGCGCAAGGCGTCGATGTCGTTGAGGGGCACGCGCAAAAAGCCTTCGACCAGTGGTTCAAAGCCCTTTTGAATCTTGGTGTTGCCGGTGGCGCTCAGCGTGGCGAGGGAGCGCCCATGGAAGGCTTTGTCGTAGACCACGATGACGGGGCGATCGATGCCCTTGTCGTGACCAAATTTGCGCGCCAGCTTGATGGCCGCCTCGTTGGCCTCCAACCCGGAATTGCAGAAAAACACATTGGTCATGCCCGAGAGTTCGACCAGCTTGGCCGCCAGGGTTTCTTGCTCGGGGATGACGTAGTAGTTGCAGCAGTGGATCATCTTGGCCACTTGCTCTTGCAAGGCCGGCACAAGTTTGGGGTGGTTGTGCCCCAGGGTGTTGACCGCAATGCCCGCCAAACCATCGAGGTAGCTTTTGCCGTTGGTGTCCCACACGCGCACACCTCGGCCATGGGACACCGCCATGGGCAAGCGCCCGTAGGTATTCATGGTGTGCGGCATGGCAGAAACGGCAGCGTTCATGGGGATCACCTCCAGGATAAAAATGGCCCAAGCTGTGAGAGTTGGGCCTGATTCATTCTAAAACCAGGTCCCATGGCCCAAGTGCCGTCATGCTTCTTTTACAATGCGGGCCACACGCGGTGCAAGGCCCGTGGATGTTGAATCCGATCACACACCCCTATGTTTGTTCTTCACTCCCGAGAAACGTTGATCCTGGGTCAAACCCAGGATGGGCGTGACTTTCGCCCCAGCGATTGGGCGGAGCGCTTGGCCGGGGTCATGAGCAGTTTCCGCCCCGGTGGCTCTGTGGGGATATCGCCCATCAGCTATTCGCCCTGGTGCCTGCCCAACGTCTGGGGCGGCACCAAATGCGTGGTGGTGCACGAGGATTTGCGTGACAGCGAGCCCATGGCCTGGGACTTCGTCATGAACTTTGCCAGAGACAACGGCCTCAAGACCTTGCAAGGCCCCCACGATCCGCCAGACAAGCGCTGACCCTGGTTTTTTCGTCCCGGAAATGAAAAACCGCCGCAATTGCGGCGGTTTGGCTTTGTCAGCAGCGCACCCGTTCAAACGGCAGACCCCGAAGCGGGGGCTGGGCGAATGCCTGGGTTTCAGGCGGCCAAGGCTTTGACCTTGGTGCTCAGGCGGCTCTTGTCGCGAGCAGCCTTGTTCTTGTGGAAGATGCCTTTGTCGGCAACGGCATCCACCACGGATTGCATTTTGGTGAAGAGTTCGGTGGCTTTGGCTTTGTCGCCGCTCAGCACAGCTTTTTCAACGTTCTTGACGGCGGTGCGGTACTTGGAGCGCAACGAGCTGTTGGCGGCATTGAGTTTGACATCCTGGCGGGCGCGTTTGCGACCCGATGCCAGGCGAGGGCTTTTTTTAGGTTTGGCTGATGCCATGAGTGTTTCCTTGAGTGTCTGTGGATGTTGCTGACAAAGCCGCCCATTCTAGCAAAGCAGGCCTACCCCTTTGGGCGGCAGCTTTGGCGGCGGTTCAGGCGGGGGGAAAGCCCGCCATCAGCGCCTGAACGATCTGGGCTGCGGGTGCGCTTTGGCAACCAAGGGTGTTTTGCCCCGACCACAGGGGGGTGAAGTCCGAGCGACCCTGGGCTTCGGCTGCCTTACGTAGAGGTGCAATGGCGGCTGTGGCCAGGGGAAAAGCGGGCGCCAGGGGGCTGAGGGGGCCGATGTCGCGCATGAGGCGGTTGACGATGCCCCGAGCCGGGCGACCGCTGAAGAGGTTGGTGAGGGCGGTGTGGCGACTGTTGGGCGACATCAGGGCCGCCCGGTGCAGGGGGCTGGTCGTGGCTTCGTCGGCACACAAAAAGGCCGTGCCCACCTGAACTGCTTGGGCACCCAGGGCCAAGGCGGCCTGCACGCCACGGGCATCGGCAATGCCGCCAGCAGCCACCACGGGAATGCTCAGAGCGCGGCTCAATTGAGCCACCAGGGCCATGGTGCCCATTTGTTCACTCAAGTCGTGGCTGAGGAAGTGGCCGCGATGACCCCCGGCCTCCAGACCCTGAGCAATCACGGCATCCACCCCTTGGGCTTGCAGCCACAGGGCTTCGGGCAGGGTGGTGGCGCTGCACAGGACTCGGCTGCCCCAGGACTGGATGCGGCGCATCAGCTGCGCATCGGGCAAGCCAAAGTGAAAGCTCACCACGGCAGGGCGGTAGGCCTGCAGCACTTCGGCAGCGGCCGGCCCAAAGGGTTGGCGACCAGCACCCTGGGGCATGTCCTTGGGGTCAAGCCCCAGCTCGAGGTAGTAAGGGGTCAGGGCTGCATGCCAGCCTTGCAAGGCAGCGGGGTCTGGCTCGGGCTGGGTGTGGGCAAAGAAGTTCACATTGAACGGAGCCTGGGTGCCGCTGGACAAAGCCTTGAGTTCCTGGTCGAGTTGTTCCAGGCTCAGCATGGCGGTGGGCAGGGCGCCCAAGGCGCCGGCCTGGCACACGGCCAAGGCCAGGCGGTGGTCCTGGGCGCCGGCCATGGGCGCCTGAAACAAGGGGGCTTGCAGGTCGAGGTCGAGGAGTCGCGCAGTCATTTCCATATGCTAAGTCAATGCAAAGCCGGGGATACACTCGCCGCGTGAGCTTGTTCAGATCTGCCTCGGTCGTCTCCTTGTTCACCCTGTTGTCACGGGTGACGGGGTTGATTCGCGAGTGGCTGATCGCCGTCCTTTTCGGCGCATCTGCCCTCACCGATGCCTTCAACGTCGCCTTTCGCATCCCCAATCTGTTTCGCCGCCTCTTTGCAGAAGGGGCATTCAGCCAGGCCTTTGTGCCCGAGCTCAGCCGCACCCGCGCCACCCAGGGCGACGAGGCCACGCGCAGCTTGCTCGATGCGGTGGCCAGTTTGCTCAGCCTCATCCTGGTGGGGGTGAGCGTGCTGGGGGTGGTGGGCGCACCCTTGCTGGTGTGGGCGTTGGCCAGTGGCTTGTCGCGCGATCCCCAGACTGAGGCCATTGCGGTGACGATGACGCGCTGGATGTTCCTCTACATCGCCTGCATGTCTCTGGTGGCCCTTTGCGCTGGGGTGCTCAACACCCATCGCCGATTTGCCGTTCCTGCAGTCACCCCGGTGTTGCTCAACCTCTGCCTCATTGGCTCGGCCATGGTCTTGACCCCGTGGATGAACCAGCAAGGCTGGCCTGGCATTTACGCCCTGGCCTTGGGCGTGATGGCTGGTGGCGTGTTGCAACTGGCTGTTCAGTGGCCAGCCCTGCGTGCGATTGGCATGGTCCCGCGCATCAGCTGGCGGCTGGCCGCGCTGCGTCAAGCCTGGCGCAATCCGGGCACTCAGCACATCCTCACGCGCATGGGGCCTGCGCTGTTGGGTGTGGGCGTGGCGCAGTTGTCCTTGCTCATCAATACCCAGATTGCGTCCTACCTGAGCCCGGGCAGCGTGAGCTGGCTCAGTTACGCCGATCGCCTCATGGAGTTCCCCACCGCTTTGCTGGGCGTGGCGCTCGGTGTGACGCTCACGCCCAGCCTGGCCAGCGCGCGAGCCAGCGGTAACGCCCAAGAGTTTTCCAGCATGCTGGATTGGGGCATGCGGGCTGTGCTGGCGTTGGCTTGGCCATGTGGGGTGGCTTTGATGGTGTTTGCCGAGCCTTTGGTGAGTGTGCTCTACCACTACGGGCAATTTGCAGCGCGCGATGTGGCGCAAACGGCGTTGGCCTTGCGGGGCTATGGTCTGGGTTTGTTGGGACTCATCGCCGTGAAGGTCCTGGCCCCGGCCTATTTCGCCGAAGGGGATACGCGCACGCCGGTGCGCATTGCGGTGCGGGTCTTGCTCATCACCCAGTTGTTCAACCTCGCCCTGGTGCCGTATCTGGCACATGGGGCTTTGTCCTTGTCGATTGGTCTGGGTGCCTGCGCCAATGCCTTGTGGCTGATTCAGGGCCTCAGACGCAGCGGACGATGGCACAGCACCACAAGCTGGCGCTGGGATGTCTTGCGCGTGATGCTGGCCAGCGCGGTCATGGCCGCAGGCCTGTGGTGGAGCAGCCAGCATTGGCACTGGGTGGATTTGGGGCAACAGCCTCTACTGCGCGCGGGGCTCATGGCCGCTGTCTTGAGCGTGGCTGCACTGATCTACCTGACCCTGCTCGCGCTGATGAAATTCCCTTTGCGGTCGATCATCAAGGCATGAACCCGCTATCCTCGTTGAACGCATGACCTACCAACTGCCCCAAGCCGATTCCCTGGCCTATTTCAAGTCCCTGGTGAAGGTGGAGCAGTCCTTCCCCCTGCTCGAGGCTGCCGCCTGCCTGGCGCACGTCGAAGACGATGCGGCCGACGTGCAAACCGTGCTTGAGGAGGTGGATCACCTGGTCCATCTGCTGAGCCGGCGCCTGCGCGCAGACATGGACACGCTCGAGCGCATCCGCGTGGTGAATCACTTCTTTTTTGAGGAATGCCGCTTCACTGGCAATGTGAACCACTACGACGATCCGCACAACTCGTTCATGGCCAATGTCATCAAAACCCGCAGAGGCATTCCGGTGAGCCTGGCGGTGATCTGGCTGGAGTTGGCGCAATCAGCCCAGCTCGACGCCCATGGTGTGAATTTTCCGGGTCACTTCCTGGTCAAGGTCAATCTGCCTCACCCCCGTGGGGCCAAGCTGGTGGTGGACCCTTTCACCGGGCAAGTGCTTGCGCGCGAGGATTTGCTCGTGCGTCTGGCCACCTGGATGCCAGGTTTTGAGGTGGATGTGCATTCGGCAGCGGCCGACCATGCGCTGAGCCAATGCCTGGGTGACGCGCGACCCCGTGACATCCTGGTGCGCATGCTCAGGAACCTGGAGGAGATTTATCGCCGCCGCGAGTCCCCTGATTGCCTCAAGGCGGTGGAGGACCGGCAAGCCTTGCTCAGGGAACGGCTCAACTCCTGAGTTGCACGCAAGCGCCTTGCGCGCGCGGCACCACCTGGCCAATGGGGTGCACCGATTCGCCGCAGTCGCGCAGGGTCTGCGTCACCGCTGGCGCATCCTGAGCGCTCACCACCACCACCATGCCAATGCCGTTGTTGAAGGTGCGGTTCATTTCGATGTCGTCCACCCCGCTCACCGATTGCAGCCAGGCAAACAGCTCGCTGCGAGGCCATGAGCCGAGTTGCAAGTCCACCCCCAGGCCATCGGGGATGACGCGGGGAATGTTGTCCATCAAGCCGCCCCCGGTGATGTGCGCCAGCGCATGGATGCGGTGGGCTTGCAAGGCGGCCAGCACGGGTTTGACGTAAAGCCGGGTTGGTGCCATGAGGGCTTCGCGGAAAGCTTGACCATCCAGGCTGTGGGGCCATTCGGGCGCGCTGCGCTCCAGGCATTTGCGCACCAGCGAAAAGCCGTTGGAGTGCACCCCGTTGGAGGACAGGCCTAAGACCACATCGCCCAAGCCCACCGCCGAGCCGGTGAGGATGGCGGACTTTTCCACCACGCCCACAGCGAAGCCGGCCAGGTCGTATTCGCCGTCGGGATACATGCCGGGCATCTCGGCGGTTTCGCCACCGATGAGGGCGCAGCCACTGAGTTCACAGCCTTTGGCAATGCCGGCGATCACGCGCTCGGCCACGTCCACATCCAGGCGTCCGCAGGCAAAGTAGTCGAGGAAAAACAGCGGCTCGGCGCCTTGGACCAGCACATCGTTGACGCTCATGGCCACCAAGTCGATGCCCACGCCATCGTGCATGCCCCATTCAAAAGCCAGTTTGAGTTTGGTGCCCACGCCATCAGTGCCCGAGACCAACACGGGCTCGCGGTAGCGTTTGGGGATTTCAAAAAGGGCACCAAAGCCGCCGATGCCGGCCAAAACGCCTTCGCGCAGGGTTTTGCGAGCCAGGGGTTTGATGCGCTCGACCAGGGCATCCCCAGCGTCTATGTCCACGCCAGCGTCTTTGTAGGTCAGAGGTTGCTTCATGGATGGCATGCTCCTGATTGAGGGCTGGTCGATAGAATCGGCAAATTCTAGTGACCCCTCTTTGTGGCCCTGTATGCAAGTTCAACCCTCTGTTCGTCCCTGGGTGTTCGCCGTGATTGGCACCCTCGCCGTGGGGGCCATGGGATGGTGGCTCGCGCCGGTGCTCACGCCATTTGCCACAGCCGCACTGCTGGCTTATTTGCTCCATCCCTTTGTCGAGTCCTTGAGCCGTCGCTTCTCGGCAGCTTGGCTGCGACCCGTGTGGGTGTTGCTGGTGATGCTGGTCTTTGGCTTGGTGGTGGTGGGGTTTTTCACCCTCATCGTTCCTGTGTTTGTTGCCGAGTGGCCCCGCCTGCAGGCTCAGTTGCCTGACTTGCTCGAGCGTTTGCGCGAAGCCTTGTTGCCCTTGACGAGCATGTTGGGCATTCGGCTGGAGTGGGATGTGCAGGCCATCAAGCAGTTCATCTTTCAGAACCTCGATGTGTCGCTTCAAGGCGGCATCCAGTCCTCGCTGGAGTCCTTGCGACTGGGGGGGAGTTTGGCGCTGGCCATTTTGGGCAACGCGGTGTTGATCCCTGTGGCCTTGTTCTTCTTTTTGCTCGACCGCCAGCAAATCCTCCACGATTTGGGCTCCTGGGTGCCCCGGCCATTGCAAGAACCGGTGACCTCGTTTTGTGTCGAATGCGACGAGATGCTGGGTCAGTATCTGAGCGGGCAGTGGCGCGTGATGCTTGCTTTGGCGGTGTATTACTCGGTGGCCTTGTCGCTGGCTGGTTTGAGCCTGGCCTTGCCCATTGGCGTCTTCACTGGGTTTGCAGTGTTCATCCCTTACATCGGCTTTGGGGTGGGTTTGCTGCTGGCCTTGCTCACCAGCTTGTTGGAATTTGCGCCCATGCAGGCCTTGCTCACGGTCGCCGTGGTGTATGGACTGGGGCAGATGATTGAGGGGTTTTTCCTCACTCCCCGCTGGGTGGGGTCTCGCATTGGCCTGCATCCGCTGGGGGTCATCTTTGCGCTGCTGGCCTTTGGCCAGGCCATGGGTTTTGTCGGCATCTTGCTGGCGCTGCCCATGAGCGCGGTCATGGTCGTGGCGTTGCGGCGGCTGAAAAAACGCCTCGAGCAGGGCCAATGGCTGGGTCGCGAATGAAGGTCCGTGCTGCATGAAGCAATTGGCCCTGGACATCTTGTTGGGTGCCAGACCCACGCTGGACAACTTTGTGGAGGGCGACAACGCCTTGCTCATGCAGCATGTGAGGCTGCTCACCCAGACGGGGCAGCCTTCTCCCGTGCCCACGTATGTCTGGGGCGCGCGCGGGGTGGGCAAAACGCATGTCCTGAAGGCCATCGAGGCCTTGGCGCAGTCCAGGGGCGAGCGGGTGGGCTGGCTCGGTGCCAGCTCCGCCCATTCCGTGGCCTTTGATCCCCAATGGCGCTGGATCCTCATGGACGACGTGCACCTCTACGACACCTTGCAGCAGCACACGGCATTCAATTGGCTGGTCCAGGCGATTCATCCGCCTGTGGGGCAATCGCATGTGGTGATAGCCTGCGGGGATCTGCCACCGGCGCAGCTGCACCTGCGAGAGGATGTGCGCAGTCGCCTGAGCTGGGGGCATGTGTTTGAATTGCAGGGTCTGCACGATGAGGCCGCTGCCGATGTGCTCAGGCACAGGGCCAAGGCCATGGGCATTCGCCTGACCGATGAATTGATTGCCTTCATCTTGTCCCGATTCAGTCGCAATCTGAGCTCGCAACTCGAACTCTTGCAGCAACTGGATGCCTATGCCTTGCAACAGCAAAGGCCCATCACCATCCCTTTGCTCAGGAGCATGATGGAGAACATGGAATGAGTGATCGTCGACCGATTGCGATGTTTGACCTGGATCACACGCTTTTACCCATAGACTCAGACCAGTCCTGGGGGCGCTTCACGGTGTCGTTGGGATGGGTCTCGTCCTCGGACTTTCATGAGCGCAATGAGGACTTCTATCGGCAGTACGTGGCCGGCACACTGGATATCCATGAATATGTGTTGTTTGCGACTGAAGCCATTCGTCGCAAAGGCAGGCAAGACAGCTTGCAAGCCAGGCAGCGTTACATGAATGAGGTCATCGAACCTGCCATTAAGGCCAGTGCCTTGAACCTGGTGGATTCGCATCGTCGCCAGGGGCATCGGCTCGTCATGGTGAGTGCCACGCATGAATTTGTGACCCAACCCATTGCCGAGCGTTTTGGCATGGAAGTGTTGATCTCCACCGAATTGGAACAAGATCCCACGGGTTGGTACAACGGCAACATCAAGGGCGTGCCAGCGCTGCGCGAGGGCAAGGTCACGCGTGTGAATGCGTGGCTGGCGGCTCAAGGCCTGAGCTGGTCTGAGGTGCAGACCACTTTTTACAGCGACTCCATGAATGATTTGCCCTTGCTCGAATGCGTGAATCATCCGGTGGTCACCAACCCCGATCCTCGCCTCAAGGCTGTGGCCTTGGACAGGGGGTGGCCACTTCTTCAATTGTTTGAACCCACATGATCAAAACCTTCATCTCGCGCATCCTGAACAAGCGTGCCGCAGCGGCGGACACCACGGTGGCCAACCGCATCCCGGTGTCCAAGCACGGCATTCATGTGGATTGGGTGGACCGCCGCGCTCTGGATGTGGTGAAAACCTTGCAAGAGCGGGGCTTCGAAGCCTTCATCGTTGGCGGTGCGGTGCGCGATCTGTTGCTGGGGCTCAAGCCCAAGGACTTTGATGTGGCCACCAACGCCACGCCCGAGCAGGTCAAGTCGGCGTTTCGTCGTGCGTTCATCATTGGCAAGCGGTTTCGAATTGTTCATGTGGTGTTTGGCCGCGGCCGCGAGCATGAGGTGATTGAGGTCACCACCTTCAGGGCCAACCTGTCTTCGGACCAGGCGCACCAGGTGGCGGGCAACGAGCGCACCAGCAAAAAGGACCTCATGAACCTCAGCCACGCGGTGGATGCCTCGGGACGACTGCTCAGGGACAACGTCTGGGGCAGCCAGCATGAGGATGCGGCGCGACGCGACTTCACCGTCAACGCCATGTATTACGACCCGGTGTCTGAGGTGCTCATCGACTACCACGGTGGCTACAACGATGCCAAAAAGCGTGTCCTGCGCATGATTGGCGATCCGGCTCACCGTTATCGTGAAGACCCGGTGCGCATCGTGCGCGCGGTGCGCTTTTGCGCCAAGCTCAAGGGCTTGAAGTTCAAGCTCGACCCGGCCACAGCCAAGCCCATGCTCAAGCTCTTGCCTTTGCTCGAGCAAGTGCCGCAAAGCCGCATGTTCGACGAGATGCTCAAGCTCTTGCAGACCGGTCATGCCATCGACAGCGTGGCCACCCTACAGCAACTGGGCTTGTCCAAGGGCATCTATCCCTTGCTGGATGTGGTCGTCGACAGAGCGCAGCTCCCGTTGGTGGCTGCCGCATTGGCCGACACCGACCGGCGAGTGGGCGAGGGCAAACCGGTGGCTCCGAGTTTCCTGCTGGCCTGCGTGCTGTGGTCTGACGTCGACAACCGCTGGCAAGCCCACAGGGCCAAACTGGCACCACAGCCCGCGCTCATGTCGGCCATGGATGAAGTCTTTGAGTGGCGTGTGGGGGATGTCTCAGGACGGGGCAAGCTCGCCGCCGACATGCGCGACATCTGGTCCATGCAACCGAGATTTGAAAAGCGAACTGCGGCCACTTGCATGAGCTTGGTCGCCCAGCCGCGTTTTCGTGCCGGCTTCGATTTCATGCGATTGCGCGCTCAGGCTGGCGAGTTGCCCATGGAATTGGCCGATTGGTGGGAGCGCTTCAGTCTGGCGACCCCCGAGGATCAGCAAGACATGATCCAGGAGATGCGTCGTGCCAGCGCGCAACGTGTTCGTCATGACGCCCCCAAGTCTGAGGCAGGCGAAGCCGCGTCCACCCAGGGGGCCTCGCCCTCGGCACGCCGTCGCCGTCGGCGTAAAAGCACGCGGCCTCATCCAGAGGGTGGCTCACCGGGCGGTGATGACTCGCATGCGTGAGGTGGAAGCGGTGGTGGCCTTAGGGGCCAACTTGGGTGAGGTGAGGTCGACCTTCGTTCGCGCCGTCAAAGCCCTGGCTGAACTCTCGCTTCGGTCGGTGGAAGTCGCCGGGGTTTATCGCTCTGCGCCGTGGCAGGCGCAGGGACCAGACTATCTCAATACGGTGTGCGTGATCCAGACGGACCGGTGCGCGCCCGACCTCTTGCAGGACTTGCAGCATTTGGAGACGCTGGCAGGGCGCGAGCGCCCGCATGTGAACGCGCCGCGCACGCTGGACCTGGATCTGATTTTTTACGGTTCAGCCCAGATGCAGGGACCCCATCTGGTGGTGCCTCATCCGCGCTGGTCGCTCAGGGCTTTTGTCATCGAGCCCTTGGCCGAACTTCGCCCGCACAAGGTCACAGCGGCCATGAGACAACAGGCGCACGACCCCAGCCTGGTGAGGTTGGGGGATTGGCAGACCTGGAGTCAGTCTGCCTAGACAAGCGGGCCATGAATGTCGGCGCATGCGTGCGCGCTCATTCCGCCAGCTTGAGGCCTTCTTGGATTTGTGCTTCGAAGTAATGCTGAAAGCTCATGGCCAGGCCCGAAATCAAGGCGGTGGCGCCCACCATGAGGGCCAACACAATGGCCACCACGGTGATCCAGTTGCTCAAACCTTGAGGGTGAAGTGCTTCAGCGCTTGGATTGAATCGCTGGTTCCATTGTTCAGGGCTCATGAGGCCAAGGATCAAGGCTTCCAAGCAATTCCACGCCAGACTAAAGCCCAGCAGCGGCAGCAACCACCAACTCAAGGGGTCATCAACGCCAAAGTCCATCAACCTTTGCAGACCCAAAAGCCCCAGCAAAGTGAGGAAAAAATGCGCCCAGGCAAAACCATCTTTCCAGCCGTACAAGTACACGCGGTGAAGGCCAAATGGCCCCCCGACCAGCGAAATCCAGGTTGCCAGGGTTTTGTTTTTCATTGGGATGACTCTTGTTTCATGGGCTGCGAAGCATACCTGCAAGCCCATCAGGCGTGCAGCGCATGAGGGGCGTGGCCGCAGCGATTCAGGGGCAAATGGCCTGCACGCATATAATGCGGGGCTTTTCAGCGTGTCTAGGGCCGGGTGGCCACTAGCGTGTCTCAAACGCTGATTCATTCACCACCCAAGGAATTCAACCATGGTCGTCATTCGACTCACTCGCGGCGGCGCGAAAGCTCGCCCCTTCTTCCAGATCGTTGTGGCTGACAAGCGCAACCGTCGCGATGGACGTTTCATCGAGCGCATCGGTTTTTACAACCCCCTGGCCAAAGAAGGCGAAGAGGGTTTGCGCATTGCACAAGACCGCCTCTCCCACTGGATCGGTGTGGGTGCAAAGCCTTCTGAAACCGTGACCCGTTTGATGCGTCAGGCCAAGACGGCCGCCTGATCGGGCGTGAGTCAGCTCCCCCTGGGTCTCGAGCCCGACACCTTGCCCGACGACGCCGTCGAGGTGGGTCGAATTGCAGAGGCTTGGGGCATTCAGGGCTGGTTCAAGGTCCATGCATACAGCGCCTCCGCCGAGGCGCTTTTTTCTTGCAAGCGCTGGTACATCTGCCCGCCCGAGCCCCAAGGGGTCAAGCGGGTGATGGCCACTACGCAACCCGTTGTAGGGCTCTTGCGCATCATTCAAGCCAAGGTGCACAGCTCCGGTCCCGTCGCCAAGGCCGAGGTGACGCCCGATCGCACAGCGGCCGAGCAGCTCAAGGGGTGGCGCATTCATGTGCCCCGATCCAGCTTCCCCACTCCTGAAGACAACGCCTATTACTGGGTGGATTTGATCGGACTCGAGGTGGTCAATCGAGAAGGGGTGGCTTTGGGCAAGGTGGTGGAGTTGCTCTCCACAGGCCCCCATGATGTGCTGGTGCTGCATGCGCCAGTTGCGGGGGCAGATCACCCATTGGAGCGACTCATCCCCTTTGTCAAAGCCTACATCGACGATGTGGATCGCTCCCAGGGGCGCATCACTGTGGACTGGCAACCGGACTACTGAACTGGCCATGCGCATGCGATTCGATGTCATCACCCTTTTCCCTGAGCTCTTTGAGGCCTTCAAGGTCAGCGGTGTCATTCGTCGCGCCTTTGAGTCCGGGCAAGTGGACTTGCGATGCTGGAATCCCCGTGACCATGCGGCAGGACCATATCGCCGAGTCGATGATCGCCCGTTTGGTGGCGGACCTGGCATGGTGATGTTGGCCCAGCCTTTGGCCGATTGCCTGGCTGCCATTCGACAGGATCGTGGCCAAGACCGAACGCAGGCACCCCTGGTGCTTTTTTCTCCCGCTGGCCAACGGCTCAACCACGCCATGGTCGAGACCTGGTCGGCCAGTGCGGGGGGTATTTTGTTGTGTGGACGCTACGAGGGCATCGACCAGCGGTTCATCGATGCCGAGGTCGATCATCAGATCAGTCTGGGCGACTTTGTGGTGTCAGGGGGCGAAATTGCCGCCATGGCCTTGCTCGACGCAGTGGCCAGACTGCAACCTGGCGTCTTGAGCGATGAAGCGAGCGCCCTTGAGGACAGCTTCCATCCGCATTTGAATGGCTTGCTCGATTGCCCGCATTACACCCGCCCAGAGGTGTGGGGAGATGCATCTGTCCCGCCTGTGCTGCTGAGCGGCAACCACGCCGAAATTGACAAATGGCGCCGACAGCAGCGCTTGCAGATCACGCTCAGGCAGCGCCCCGATTTGATGGATCAGGCTGTGCAGGAGGGTGGACTCAGCCCGGCAGAGCTGGCGTGGATCAGGGGACAACAGGACTAGGCGCCGAAAAGGCTGCAAAAAGGCTTCAAAAGAGCCGGTTACGGGATTGCATATAATCTTTGGCTCGATCCTCTGATTGGCCGCCCAGACACCATGGTTGTGAATCTAGGCCCCTAGTGCAGCGCAATCACGATCGCCTGAGGACATCATGAACTTGATCCAAACCCTTGAGCAAGAAGAAATTGCTCGCCTTGGCAAAACCATTCCCGAGTTTGCCCCTGGAGACACCGTGGTGGTGAGCGTCAATGTGGTTGAAGGCAACCGCAAGCGCTTGCAGGCCTATGAAGGTGTGGTGATTGCCAAGCGCAATCGCGGCCTCAACAGTGGGTTCACCGTTCGCAAAATTTCCAGCGGTGAAGGCGTTGAGCGTACTTTCCAAACCTATAGCCCCCTGATCGCCAAGATCGAAGTCAAGCGCCGTGGCGATGTGCGTCGCGCCAAGCTGTACTTCCTGCGTGACCGCAGCGGCAAGTCTGCCCGCATCAAGGAAAAGCTGACTCACAAGTCCACAGCCAGCGCTGCGGAGTGAGCGATTGAGCCGCGACGGCACGACCGTACCGCTGGCCAAAATACCTGGGCTGGATCCCTTACGGGTTCCGGCCCTTTCTTTGCCTGAAACCCTGCCCGCTGTGCCCCTGGCGAGCATGCATGCCGATGCATTGCGGCAGCGGTTTTTGAATCCCCCCGATTGGCGTCCCGAGACCGTTTCAGAAAAGAAGTTTGGCGACCGCGTCCCCACCCAGGCCTCGGTGCTGATGGGCATTGTTCAGCGCCCGGTGCCAAGCTTGGTGTTGACCCAAAGAACCGCCCACCTCAAGACCCATTCCGGCCAAGTGGCCTTGCCAGGCGGCAAGCTTGACCCCGAGGATGCCGATGCCATCGCGGCCGCTTTGCGTGAATCCCAGGAAGAAGTGGGTCTGGACCCAAGTCATGTCGAAGTCCTGGGAACTTTGCCCGTCTACATCACGGGCACGGCGTTTGTGGTGACCCCTGTGGTGGCCTTGATTTCGGAACACGCGCGCTTTGTACCCAATCCCAATGAAGTGGCCGAGGTGTTCGAGGTGCCCCTGCCTTTTTTGATGGATCCTGCCAATCACCGATGGCATCAATTTGAATGGGAGGGCGATGTGAGGAACTGGTATTCCATGCCCTATCACCAGGGCGATCACCATCGATTCATCTGGGGAGCCACGGCGGGGATGCTGCGCAACCTCTACCGATTCTTGCTCGCTTGAGTCTGCGTCACTGGGGTTTGAAGGTCGCTATCATCTTTTGATATGAGTTTCATTGCATTGGTCCTGGCCTTATTGATCGAGCAGGTTCGCCCCTTGCCCGATGGCAACCTCTTGCACCAAGGCGTTGCGCAATGGCACCAGTGGGTGCGCCATTTCATCCATCCCGATGACCAGCGAAGCGCTTGGACGGCCTGGTCATTGGCCGTGGTGCTTCCCACGGTGCTGGTCTTGCTCATCCACTGGTTGCTTTTGTATGTGCTGGGCTGGTTTTTGGCCATTGTGTGGGCCTGTTTGGTCTTGTATGCCTGTTTGGGATTCCGACAGTTCAGCCACCATTTCTCCAGCATCCGCGATGCCATTTCCATGGGGCAGTACGACGAGGCGGCGCAAGCCTTGGCGCAATGGCGTGGGGTGGATCGTGTGACTTCTGAGCCCACCGAACTGACCCGACAACTCATTGAACATGCTTCGCTCGAGAGTCATCGACATGTGTTTGGCGTGGTGTTCTGGTTTTCCATGCTGGCGGCGTTGGGCTTGGGGCCAACAGGAGCTGTTTTTTACCGATTGAATGAATTTGTGGCCAGAGCCTGGTCTAACCGCTCGGACGATTTCCCGGTATCGGGACAGGTCGATGCCCAGGTCAGTGCGCAAGCTTGGCATGTGGTTGATTGGCTATGCGTTCGGGTCACCGCCTTGATGTTCGCCATTGCGGGTAACTTTGAGGATGCGGTAGATGCCTGGCGTACCCAGGCTTCGCGACAAAGTCTGAGCAACGAGGAAGTCCTGATTTGTGCCACGTCTGGCGCCATTGGCGTTCAGTTGGGCGCGGCATTTCAGTCTGAAGCCACCAACTCGATGGCCTCTGACACCACCACGGCCTCCATGAAACCTCAATCGCATCATCTGCGCAGCCTGGTTGGCTTGGTGTGGCGAACCGTGGTGGCCTGGGTTGCGCTCTTGGGCTTGATGACCTTGGCGCGCTTATTGGGTTGATGCCCGGGCTTGCCTCATTGACTCAACTCGTCGTGCAGTTGGCAATAGATCCGGTAGCGTGTGGCGTCGATCAGGCCTTGTTCGACTGCATTGCGTACGCTGCACTGGGGTTCATTCAAATGGCTGCAGTTGCTGAAACGGCATTGACCCAGGTGAGCTCGAAGGTCAGGCATGAGCCAAGGGAGTTGCTGTGCCCCCACATGGTGCAAGCCAAACTCCTGAAACCCTGGTGAATCGATCAGCGCGCTGTGATGCGCCGCATCCAGCCAATACCAGGTGGTCCGGGTGGTCGTGTGCTTGCCCGAATGCAAAGCTTTAGAGAGGTCTTGTGTGCGCGATTGGGCGTGGGGCACCAGGGTGTTGATGAGTGAGCTTTTTCCCGACCCGGACGGCCCAACCACCAGGGTGGACTTGCCTTCCATCCAGGCCAGGAGTTCTGGCAAACCGCGAGGGTCGGGTTTGATTTGCATGGGGAAGAGGGGCACCTCCCACCGGGCATGATTGGCCAGTCGATGCCGAGCCAGCGCAAAAGATTCGGTCAAGTCGGATTTGTTGAGTGCAATGGCTGCGGGGATATCCTGGGACGCTGCGGCGATCAGGGAGCGCATCAATTGCATGTCTGAAAAATGGGGCTCCGCGGCAATGAGGATCAGAACCTGATCGATGTTGGCGGCAAAGGACTTGGTGCGGATCTGATCCTGGCGAAAAAATTCGTTGTGCCGGGCAGCCACTGAATCGATGACCAGGCTGTCAGATTCGCGGTGGCAGCACACCCAGTCGCCAACGAGGGCGGTTGTTTTCTTGCTTTTGATCAGCGCCAGATGACGCTGGCCTTGTGCGTCTTCAACCTGAAGTTGTCGGCCATACGACTCGACCACCCGATGCGTGGGTTCAGACATGCAACTGTCTCAGTCGATCCAGAGCAGGCGGGTGGCTGTGATGGAACCACACGTACAGCGGGTCTGGCGTGAGGGTGGAGGAGTTGCCTTTGTAGAGCTTGATGAGGGCGTTGCGTAAATCGGGTGCCTGGGCATGCTGCACCGCAAAGGCATCGGCTTGGAATTCTCTGTGGCGAGACAGTGCGCTGCCCAGCGGCTTGAGAAAAAACAAGGCGGGTGGCAGCAGCCAGTAAAGAGACAAAAGCAGCAGGGCATGTCGGCCTTGGCCAGATGCGGCTTCAAGCCCCAAGACGCTCAGCACTTCCATCCTGGATTGGAGGGCATCCAGACCAAAGAGGAAAACGGCACTCACCAGAGCTTGGGTGATGAACATCCAGGTGACATGGCGGAGTTTGAAATGACCGAGCTCATGAGCGAGCACTGCGATCACTTCGCCGGCATTGAGTTTGTCGAGCAAGGTATCAAAAAACACGACGCGCTTTTCGGTGCCCAGTCCAGTGAAAAACGCATTCGCATGGGAGCTGCGCCGGCTCGCATCCATGACCTGAAAGTCTTTGGCTTTGAAGCCCACGGCTTGCATCAAGGCCTCGGCGCGCGGGCGAATGTGCTCATCCTCAAAAGGCTTGAAGGTGTTGAAAAGGGGCATCAGCCATCGGGGAGCCACGATCATCAGCACGATTTGGAAACTCATCCACAGCAACCAGACCCAAATCCACCAGTGGGTGCCACCTTGGGACATGAGTTGAAGCACCCCAGCCAAAAGTGCAAGCCCGAGGATCAGACCAAGTACCAGACCTTTGATTTGGTCAATGAACCACAGGCTCAAGCTGCTTCGATTGAAACCATGCTCGGCTTCCACCACAAAGGTGCTGTAGAGAGAGAAGGGGAGCTGGATCAGGGAATGGATCAGGATGAAGGCCGCCACGAAAGTGACTTGGGCGGTCAAGCCATCGCCAAGACCATGACTCACCGTGGATTGGAGCCAGGACAAACCACCGCCGAACGTCCAGCACACGGCCTCGATCAGGCTGGCGGTGGTTGTCCAACTGGTGAACACAGATTTGGACAGGGCATAGCGGGCTGCGGCCTGATGTTCGGCCAGGCTCACTTCATTCTGAAAGGCCGTAGGGACCTGACTTTGGTTGCGAAGCACATGCGCACGCTGGCGAGCCTCCAACCACAGCACAGTCGCCCAATGCAAGGCAAAGATTGCAATCACCACCCAAGCGAGCCAAATATCATGTGTCATGCGTGGAGTTTATTCATTCCTGAAAAAGCCTTGTTTACCCCATGGTGGACAATGCACAGATGAGCGAATCCGTGACCCCTTCTGTTGCATTGGCCAAGTCAGACCTCAACCTGGTCTGGATTGATTGTGAAATGTCCGGTCTTGACCCTGAGCGCGAGCGTTTACTTGAAATCGCCGTGGTGATCACTGGTCCTGACCTGCAGCAGCGCGTGGAAGGCCCAGTGCTGGTCATTCACCAAAAGGATGAGGTGCTCAACAGCATGGATGCCTGGAACAAGGGAACTCATGGTCGCAGTGGCCTCATCGACCGCGTCAAAGCTTCGATGTGCACCGAAGATCAGGCTCAGGAGCAACTGCTGGCTTTCATCCAGCAATATGTACCCAAGCAGTCTTCTCCCATGTGTGGCAACACCATTGGCCAGGACAGGCGTTTTCTCGTCAAGTACATGCCCAAGCTCGAGGCATGGTTTCACTATCGCAATCTGGATGTCAGCACCCTGAAGGAATTGGCCAAGCGTTGGAAGCCTGAGGTGCATTCCGCCTTCAAAAAGCGCCAATTGCACACAGCATTGGCCGATGTTCACGAGTCCATTGACGAGCTAATCCACTACAAAACACATTTTTTGCGGTGCTGATGCCCAAGTCGTGAGAGAATGCACCAGTTGGTCTTACACCAACCCCCACATCCGCCAGCTCTCAGACACATGGTCTGATCCGTCCAATACGGATTTTTGATGGTTGATGCCTTTCAACCTTCATGGATACCTCGCGAGATGAACTCTACTCACACCGAGCAGACCGCTGTTGCGCCTGCCTTTTGCCCTTTTGACCTTGCCCCTTTCCTCAAAGATGCGGTAGCGAGTTTGGGATTTGAATCCCCCACCTCTGTCCAATCCACGGTTTGGGACCACTGGGTTAAGGCCGCTGATCAAGCCCCCAACCTCTTGGTTTCCAGCCAGACCGGCAGCGGCAAGACCTTGGCCTTTTTGCTGCCAGTGCTGCAATCCATCGAACTTCAACGCACGGGGCAGATGGCGCAAAAGAGTCCCAATGCTGAGGCGCCTGCCGATGCTTTTGGCAAGCGCAAGGCGGCAACCAAACGTCGTAACCCCTATAACCCCAGGCACTTTGTCACCCCCAAACCCAGTGCCTTGATCTTGTGCCCCACGCGTGAACTGGCGCAGCAAGTGGCCAACGATGCGATCAATTTGGTGCGCGCAGGCAAAGGCCCGCGTGTGGCTTGCCTGGTGGGCGGCATGCCCTATGCCGTGCAAATGTCACGTCTTCAAAATGTGGACATGGTGATTGCCACCCCTGGCCGATTGTTGGATTTGGCCGACTCGGGTAGCCTCGATTTGAGTGCGGTGCAGTGGTTGGTGCTGGATGAAGCCGACCGCATGCTGGACCTAGGCTTTGCCCCTGACCTTGCGCGGGTGGATGAAATGACAGCCCAGCGAGCCTGCACCATGATGTTCAGCGCCACCTTTGACCCCCCCATCGAGAGGCTGGCTAAGGCCTTGGCACCTGGCGCAACCCGCTTGCAATTGCATGACAACCGAAAAGCCCACGAAAGCATTGAGCAACGTCTTTACTGGGCTGATGACGAAGCTCATCGTTCCAGACTACTGGAGCATTGGCTCAGGGACGTCAACATTGAGCAGGCCATCATCTTCACGAGCACACAGGTGGGTTGTGAGGCATTGGCACAGTATCTCCAAGATGAAGGCTTTTCTGCCATGGCTTTGCACGGTGCGC
>JACCDN010460649.1_pt1 | contig 69281 bp, 82 predicted proteins | sample 7441691 | NCBI WGS metagenome assembly JACCDN01 (sample SAMN15323439, study PRJNA562643) | freshwater metagenome | isolation source: river surface water | place: USA:Blue River Watershed | collected 2017-08-16
ATCCAAGCGATCACAACCGTCATGGGAAATAGTACTCTGGCAAACGTCACAGCAAATACTCGATATCTCCTAGATTTAACAAATAGCCAGATACCGATTTACTCTGGGTCTGCACAACCACTTTCTAGGTCTTTTAAGCCAGGCAATGTTATGGGAAAAACTGGACTTACTGGAGTCAATGTAAAGCCTATCAAAGTAGTCGAGGGTCGAGCAATCGAAACTCTCACTGCGCTAAATCAAGAAACAAATGTTTTACTTCTAGGCCCGCAAACTAACCTTGCCTTAGCACTGAAAAAAAACCCACGATTAGAATCAAAAATTAATTCACTAGTTATCATGGGCGGGACAATTAACTGTCCAGGGAACACCAATCAATATGCCGAATTTAACATATTTACCGATCCCGAAGCTGCAAGAATTGTACTCGAAACTAGTATTCCTAAGGTTCTAATTCCTCTAGATATATGTTATCAAGTACCACTGTACCTCTCAGATTTTGAACAAATAACTAATCCAAAATACAGCAAGATCATTCTAAATATAATTAAGCCATATATAAAAGCACTTGCTAAATACGAAAACCAAAATGGTGCAATAGTTTATGATGCTCTTGCTGCGTACTATCTGCTTAATCAGAATGCGTTTACACTAACACCAATGAATCTGAGCATCGAAACCTTTAATCTAAGCAGGCTTGGACAAACCATAGTAAATCAAGATCTGCCCCCTAATATTAATGTCGTTACTTCGCTAGATAAAAAAAAGTTTGTTAGCGATTTTATCAATATAATAAATCTTGGAGCATATTATGAATAATCTTATCAAGCTAACCAAACAACTAGTCAGCATCCCCTCTTGGGTAGATGAGTATACAGATGAAAAACAAATAGGCGAGTTTGTCTATGCTTGGTTCAGAACCAATACTAGTCTTAATGTCTCCAAACAGCCAGTAAAATCTGGACGGTTTAATATCATTGCGGGTAGTAATGACCCAGATATCCTGATAGTCGGTCACATGGATACCGTGACTCCTCGTGCTGGCTGGATCACTGATCCTTGCACGCCCGTAGTCAAGAATGATCGCCTTTATGGCCTCGGCTCTACCGACATGTTGGGTAGTCTATCCGCTGGGATGATCGCACTAAGTGAGGTCAACTCAAATAATGTTATGTTCCTCGCCTACTGCGACGAAGAATATGATTTTGCTGGTATGCGCGCCTTTGTTAATGAGTATAAAGATAAGATCAAACCTAAATATATTATCTCACTCGATGGCTCATACGGTCAGATAGGTATCGGTTGCCGAGGACTGATCGAAGTTAGTTTTAAGTTGCGGGGCAAGAGTGGACATGCTGGACGCCCCGAGCTCGGTATTAATGCTATTACTAGCGGTATAAACATCATAAACAAACTAAAGCGCCAACTTGCAGCTAAATATAGCGATCCAGTACTCGGTACCACGACTCTCAACTTAGCATACTGCCAAGGAGGCCTAGATCTAGGTAGTGGAATCATGGGTAGGCAAGGCAACAATATCGCCGATATTGCGGAGTTTGTGCTAGACATAAGACCTGCCAAACAGGATTTAACAGCCTCAATCGTCGAGTCGATAATTAAGAGTTATTTGCCAGGCACCAAGCTAAAACTAGAAGACTGGACAGTCAGACACGACCTAGAATCTTGGGTCACAGACCCAATGTTACTGGCTCCTCTTGAGTTACCTGGCAATTATGAGCCTTCGCTTGGCTACATCGACACCCAGATGCTCTGGGAGGCATTTGAACAGGTTCCCTGTGCAACAATCGGTGCAGGCAACCTTGCTCTCGCCCACACTCCCAACGAGTATGTAGAGATTAGTAATTTAGAAAAAAACAAGGAGATAATAGTTTCTCTACTCAAAGGAGGCTATAATGACTAGTAATATGCAAAAACAAAACCTACAAACACTAAAGGGTTTCCGCGATTTCTTACCTGCCGAAAAGAGGCAGCGTGATCTCGTGTCGAATAAGATCAAAAAATCTTTCGAACGCTATGGCTTTGAGCCACTAGAGACCCCTACCCTCGAATACGCTGAGCTACTCCTTGGCAAGTATGGTGACGAAGCCGACAAGCTCGTCTATAGCTTTACCGACCGAGGTGAGCGATCTGTTGCCCTGCGCTATGACCAAACAGTCCCGACAGCCCGTGTGCTCGCCCAGTATCAAAATGAGCTAGGCAAAGGTTTCCGCCGTTACCAGATCCAAAATGTTTTTCGCGCTGACAAACCCCAAAAAGGTCGCTATCGCGAATTTACCCAGTGTGACGCCGACATCTTTGGTGTCACCTCCCCGCTCGCCGATGCCGAGATTCTGGCTGTCTATTCAGCTATTTATCAAGATTTAGGTTTAACCGATCTCGTAATCGAGTTTAACGATCGTGAGACATTGATTAACACCTTGTCACCATTTTCGACTTCAGAAGTCAGCGTAGCCTCTATCATCCAATCTATCGACAAGCTCGACAAACTAAGCGAGCAAGATGTTGTCAAAGAACTAGTATCTAAAGGGTTGTCAAACGAGCAGGCTAGCGAAGCGCTCTCTGCGATCAAAAATGCCAAACCATCTAATAACCTAGCTGAAATCATAGAATCTGCAAAGAATCTAGGAGTTTCTGACTCCTCTCTGCGCTTTAACCCAGCCTTAGCCCGTGGACTAGACTATTACACTGGGATGATTTTTGAAGGTAAGATCCCTGGTGAGTCAGGATCTGTCGGAGGCGGTGGTCGCTATGACAGACTGATTGAATCCTTGGGCGGTCCTAGTATCCCCGCTGTCGGTTTTGGCTTAGGGTTTGATCGAACTATTGAGGTAATGCAGGCAAAGGGCCTCCTCTCTAGCTCTCAGTCTACTCAAATCCTAGTCACCTTCTTTAGTCCTAACCTAAAGGGTGAGACCTTAAAAGTAGCATCACAGCTGCGCCAAGCAGGTATTAATACAGAGCTCTATCCAGACCCATCAGACAAACTCGAGAAACAGCTAAAATACGCTGACAAAAAAGGCATACCTTACGCAATAGTCATAGGTCAGGACGAACTAGATCAAAACGTAGTTAATCTCAAAAACTTAGCTAGCAGGGAACAAACAACTCTCCCTCTCGACGAAGCGATCCAGTTGCTGTCTAATAGATAGTAATGTCCAAATCACGTCGTCTTGCCTATGCCGCCCTCCTCTATAATGCCGTGATCTGGGGTGCCGCCTTTCCGATCGTCAAGCCAGCCTTTGAATATTTGAGTCCTATGCAGTTCCTCTTTTTCAGGTATTTGACTTCTGGGATTGTGGCCCTCCCTATTTTTATTACTTTTTATATCAAAAAACATCCAAAAGTATCAAATATTGTCAAACCAGTACTCTTAGAACTGGCGGGGCTAGCACTCCCCATCTACTTACTCTACGAGGGTATGAGCCGGACTAGTGCCCTCGAAGCCTCTCTAATTGGCTCTACCGGTCCCCTCTTTGTCATCTTGGGCGGTATCATCTTCTTACGCGAGCGTGAAAGTAAAAGAGAGTGGCAGGGACTCGCCCTATCATTTCTCGGCTCTGCCCTACTCATCCTCGAACCTCTCTGGAATGGGCATGGCTTCATCGGGAGTAGTCTAATCGGCAATCTTCTTATCCTGTCACACAACGTGCTTTTTGCAGTCTATGCAATCTGTGCCAAAAATCTCTATAAAAAGAAACCTCCACTCAGTCTCGGCTCTCTTTACTATTTAGGAACGGCCGGAGTATATGCGCTCATCTTATCCGGTCAACATCAATTTCCGAGTTTTAATCTTTTACTCAACTACAGCGTCATATTCCCAATCTTATACATGGCGGTGCCCGGCGGGATCATTGCCAACATCTTCTACCTCTATGCAGCGAGTAGGATCGAAGTCTCCGAGGCTAATCTCTTTACCTACCTAAACGGTATCTTTGCAATCCCTGCCGCATTCTTATTACTAGGTGAAAAACCAAGTCTTACTACCCTCTTTGCCATCGTCGTCATTGCCTACGGCGTCTACCGGGCAGAAAAGAAATCGAGCTAGTCTACCCAGTTCATAAATTGGTGATAATCAGTATTTATCCAACTAACCCCTTTCAAAAGCTCCGCATTAGCCACCCACAAAGAAGTGCCATCTTCAACATGTAGCATCATACCAGGAGGAATTATATCTGGGTATTCATCTGCAAAAACTGGGTCCATCATAAACTCAATTATTCGCGAACCAATTTCAGATCTATATGGTCCAGCCGCCAATGCTTCAACTACAGATCTAACCTGATCTTCTGTTACGAGTAGCGGCATACGTTTTATTTCAGTTTTCATCCAACCTTTCTTGGCATGGATAATTTCCTTAACTGCTAATCCAATCGGATCAGTTAATGATAAACTCAACAAATCATCTCCCACAGGAATAGTTTCTGGCATTCGATCTAGTATTGCTTTAATTTCTTGCTTTTCTAACATACGTACAAAATTATATACCTTATAGTCAATTTGACGCACTTACAAGACCTATTGGAAGCAGTGCTAATATCATCGAGTCCTACTCCTATTTTTCTTCAAGCAATATATCTGCAACAATTGGAAACGCTAGCACGCCAAATGGATTCAAAAGTGCGAGCCGACGAGTATCCAAATGAGGATTTGGCTTCACTAGTTTCCATTTAACTCTAAAAACCTTTCTATCATCCATGTAAGACTGTCTAAGTAGTTTAATTACTGCTCCTCTTACCCAGCCAAACTCAACAAACAGCTGATTCAAGTTATCTGGAGTAATCTCATTTTTTTGCATATGTTTAGACTGATTATCAATAATCTGTAAACCGTCAAATTCACCTCTAAATGTAAAGCGATCACTCTGAAGACTCTCAATTGTTACATCTCTTTTTTGCAAAATACCTTCAAGACTCGTCATTCGAAGTAGTATACACATGTAGTCAAGGCTGTGTTACAATATCATTCACATGAAAGCTAATCTGCATCCAAAATACAATCTGTTAAACGTCACCTGCAGTTGTGGTGCCAGTTTTACGACCGGCAGCACAAAAGACAGTATCGTCGTAGATATCTGCAGTAAATGCCACCCCTTCTTTACTGGTGAGCAGCGTTTTGTTGATAAGGTCGGTCGGGTACAGAAATACCAGGCCAAAGCCGCCGCCGCTACCGGCAAAAAAGCCAAAAAAGATCGCAAATCCACCCAAAATGGTCCAGCCTCCCTCACCGAACTGCGCGCATCTCAAGCCAAATAGCTATATACTATCTCCATGTCAGTCAACTACTCTCAGCTCGTCGCGGACTATGACCAGCTCGTCCTAGACTCAGCCGATCCTGCAAATACCGACAAACTAGGAGATATCGGCGAGCAGCTAGCCGCACTCGAAGAAAAAATAACTCTCTCCAGAGAGCTAGTCAAAATCGACCAAGATCTGGCCGGTAACACTACCCTATTGTCAGATCCCGATATGAAAAGTATGGCTGCCGAGGAGATCTATCGTCTCAATGCCGAAAAAGCCGCCAAAATCGAGCAGTTAAATGCACTCGAAAAAGCAGCGGTTAATACCGAGGACAAAAGGCCAGCGATCATCGAATTTCGTCCAGGTGCCGGTGGCGAAGAAGCCAAGATCTGGGTCAATGACCTCTTTCGCATGTATACCCGCTTTGCAGAGCTCATGGGGATCAAATACGAGCTACTAGACGAGAACACCTACCTCTTTACAGGCCGTCCTAGCGACCCCTCACTCCCCCAGGGTGCCTACGGGCTCTTTAAGTGGGAGAGTGGTGTCCATAGGGTCCAGCGGGTCCCAGCCACTGAGGCTCAGGGTCGTATCCACACTAGTACGGCAAGCGTCGCCGTCCTCCCCAAAGTAGATCCCCAAAAACTGGTAATTAGAGAAGAAGAGTTGGAATGGCAGTTCTTCCGCGCCGGTGGTCATGGTGGCCAAAACGTAAACAAAGTTAGTACCGCGGTTCGGCTTATCCATATCCCAACAGGCATAGCCGTAGTAAGTACTCAGGAGAGATATCAACAAAGAAATAGAGAGATCTGTCTTGATCTCTTACGTAGTCAGCTCTGGGAAAAACAAGAAGAAGAGAGACTAGCCAAGCTAGATAGCCAAAGAAAGAGTGCCGTCGGCCGCGGTATGCGCGCCGAAAAGATCAGAACATATAACTACCCTCAGAACCGTGTCACCGATCATCGGATCAACCTCTCTTGGCATAACCTCAGTGGTATCCTCGAGGGCGATCTAACCGACCTCCTCCGTAGCGTAAGTGTCGAAATGGATAAGGTTTAAAACCTTGTTGGTAGTTTTCTTTAAAAAATTGACACTAGGTGTAAACTCATTGCTATGGGACTATTTTCTGCTGATCACGAACAAGCAATAGAACTAGCAAAAGGTATCGCAGCTGGAGATCCAATGTCTTTTCTCGATATGTCGAGAGTTGCCGACGAAAAAGCTACTCACATAGTAAACATGACTCCTCGAGGTAGACTCACAGCAGTACGCAAACTTATACGTGCATACGGGCAAGAAGATGATAATGAGGCAACCGCAGGAATGATTCTTACACGTCTACTTGCGATAGGAATAATTGAAGAGCTTCTACCTTCACTCGAGAATTCGGTTTGCGTAAGTCCTATTGGTTATAAAGTATCATACTGTGGTGGACACTTTGGTGATCTAGGGTATTCACGTGACCATGCAGCCTTTTCTGAGGATGCTGCTATCCAGTTTATAGCTTTTTTAGCTCATGATCCAAATTTTGACCCAGAGGAACTAAAGATAGAATCTATTGGAAAAGTAAGATTTATTGCAACTAAATACACTCCTCCAGTATTCACTTAGAAGGAAAGCTTATCCTTTTCTTGACAATTACCTAGCTACTGCTAAAATTAGAAAATAATAAACCTATAGGAATCTAAGAATGCAAATACCTGAGCAACTGCTAGTACTAACAGACACTCTAACTCACGAGAAACAAGTACAAATTGGTAATACTCCATACGTAGGTGTACAACTTCGGGTTTCACCTCTGGGTCAATTATACTACGCAGAAACAGTTCCCAATGGTCAGCTAAACAATACAGTTATTGACATTGCCATGAAACATACCCTCCTACCTTATGTTGACTGGCGTCAGACTGGTAATCGCTTCGAATCATTGCTTAGTAACGGAGCTCACTCTGAAAATCAATTGTATCCGTATTATTTACTCCAATTAGCTGCACTTATTAACGAAAATGAACTACAAGCGATATCACAATCCATTGCAGAACACCTTAAAACGATTCCAGTTCCAACATCATAAAAATAGTCTCAATTGCTAAGATTGCGCCCTTAATACTAGTTTCCTTAAAAAATTGACACAAGGTGTAAAGTCATTAATATGGGACTATCAATAACCAAAGAAATCATCATACAAGGATTAGGCCCAAAACTAACCGATGCTTTTAGCCTTGATATGTTGCCAGGTGACAGTGATTTAGGAGATGTTTGACACGTGATTGAAAAGCCTAATCAAGTACCTATTTGTATCCATGCAACTGACAGTAGTATTACTATAACTTCTAATACTAGCATAGGTGGGAGGCCCACATTCGATACAAAGATCGAAAGAGGTAATAGGAAATTCGTATCTATAAGCCTTTACACTGAAAATTGGAACAAGATACCCGTGAAACCATACAAAGGTATGGCAACAGAATTTTTTAGAAGGTCAATTTACTACTTAGGCAGGGTCTCTCCACATGAGGTAATTACTGGTATGATTGGGCGTTGGAAACCTCAAGAACGAAACCATGATGAATTTTTTGAAGTATACGATCCTAAAAAGGATAATTATATTGAAGCTGCATTACATACCTACACAGGTAAAGTCGCAAGTACTCAACTTGAATTTAATATAATTAGTCGCATCCCTGGACATGAGAATAGAATTCCTAGAGAAGATGAAGAACTCTCCATAATTTTTAGTAAATAATGTGCCTACCAATAAAGTTCACTCCCCCTTGAGCTCGACGCTAAGCTTCTCCGTCTTATCCTCTCTCCAGATCTCTACCTCGACCCGGTCCCCTATCTTCTTTTTACCCAATAGCTCAGCGAGTCCATTCTCAACCTCCGTCAGTTTCTTGCCGTCAAAACTCACGATAATATCTCCTTTTTTAATCCCTGCCGAGTCCGCACTAGAGTCTTTGACCACTTCGACCACATATCCACCTGCTGGTACATTATTTAGTATTCCCTGCTCTTTTGAGATCATCTGATAACGTACTCCAAAGAATGGTCGATCAAAGGCTCCAGTCTCATTAAAGTTAGAGAGAGACTCTTTGACTAGATTGATAGGCAGTGCAAAACCAATGTTGTTGGCTCCCTGCGAGACCGCTACATTTACCCCGATCACTTGGCCTAGTGAGTTAAGCAGCGGGCCGCCTGAGTTGCCAGGGTTAATGGCTGCATCAGTCTGGATCACGTTATCCAGTTTCTCCGCAAATGAATACCCATCGCCTGCCGTAATGCCTCGTCCGAGACCAGATATCACTCCAGTCGTCACAGTATGACGAAACTCCCCGAGCGCAGTCCCGATAGCTATGACAAAATTCCCGACTTTCAGTTTATCCGAGTCACCCATCTCTATAGTTTTAAACCCACTCCCCTCGATCTTGAGTATCGCTAGGTCATTGGCGGGGTCTCTCCAGATCTTCTCGACCTGGTGCTCACTCTCATCCTTTAGTACTACTTTGTAGTCGCTAGGGGAACCTGATGAGACTACGTGCTTATTGGTAACGACCAGTCCTGCCTCATCAATCACAAACCCGCTCCCAATATCCACTTGTTCAGACTCCACTTCGCCAGATGGACGTGATCCCCTAAACATCCCAAATGGGTCGAGGAAATACTGCTCGAATATTGGAGTCTCTCGCTTAAAAGTAACTGTTACTACTCCGCTAGATACCCGCTCCGCAACCTCAGTCACCACACTCTCTTCGTTGACTATCCTCTGGTTAATTACTTCAGAGACGCTACTCCCACCCCTCAGATTGAGATTTTTCAAAAATGGTAGTCCCCAGATCCGCTCAGATACTGCCCCACCGATAAACACGGCCATCAAAAATACTCCGGACAATAATCCTATGGCAAAACCAGATCTCACCTTTTTCATAACAATCAAAATTTACTAAAAAAATTCAAATTTTTCAATACTACCATTTACGAGCATTCTCTTCCGACATCGTGATTAGAATATCTCCATGTTCATATTCTCTTGTCTGTTCAATAATGTGACTACCATAATGATCATGGACTAATAGATTAGCTTCTTGTCGCTTAGCCCAAACTACCACTCCTGGAGAGTTAACAAGTATTTTCTTTTCTTCTTGAATTCCTTGCGGACGATCTAATGTCATAAGTTTTAAATCATCTAATTGATTTGTTAGCAATAAAAAAAGACAAGGGTGTGGAATTCGATAAATCAATTTTTCTAATGACCTCTCTACCATTTGAAGATAGCCATAGTCTCGTCCTAAATACACGTCTGCTAGCGTTGTAGACTTACCGTCAATAAATAGATTTAACCCTATCTGCTCTGGTTTAAACGCTAAGTATGCCATATTAATATTCTCTCACACCCGTCAACCTATAGAAATACTAAAACGACTCAAGCGCTTTATTTAGCTGCTCATCCACTTCTGTCTCACCCTCTTTAGCAACTACATCCTCAACTACCACATCTGGAGTTACTCCTTTTTCCCCAATCCAAGATCCGGATGGCAGTATCCACTTGGCTACCGTTACATGTAGACTCGATCCGTCAGACAGATCTTGCACTTCCTGCACAGTCCCCTTACCAAAACTCTGCTCACCCACTATCTTAGCCCTCTTATTATCCTGTAGCGCCCCTGCCACGATCTCAGAGGCCGAGGCAGACCCTTTGTTCACTAGTACTATTAGTGGTATAGAGACCAGGCTCCCATTACGGTTAACACTATATGTCTCACCACTATTTCTACCCTCTTGTTTAACAATTACTCCACTCTCCAAAAACTCACTCGCCACATACACCGCGCCATCTAGATATCCCCCTGGGTTATTGCGAAGATCTAACACTACTCCGGCCGGTCTCTTAGCTATAATCTCGGCTACCTTTTCGCTCCATTCTCGATCAGTCCTACCCCCAAAACGATGCAGCTCTAGGTGCGCATAGCTCTTCCCTGCTTTTTCGACATATGCTAGTTCCACAGATGGGACCACTATCTCATCACGAGTGAGAGTTAGATCAAAAGATTTTGTCACACCTTCACGATAAATAGTCAGAATCACATCCGTTCCTTTATCTCCACGGATATGTGAGACCGCGGTCGGTAGACTCATCCCTCTGGTATCTAGATCTACTCCCTTTTTCTCATCTTTAATATGCAATATAAAGTCGCCAGCTTTTACTCCAGCACGCTCAGCAGGCGAGTTGGCAATCGGCGCAATTGCAGTTAGCGTCTGCTCTTTGTACCCTAGTTCTATCCCGACACCAAAAAAAGTCCCGTTCAGGTCTTCATTTGCTGCCTTATTCTCTTTGGGTGGTAGATATTGGGTATAGGGGTCACCTAGCGACTGAGCTAGTCCTGCCATGGCTCCCCAGGTCATCTGTGCATAATCAAGCTTGGTCGGATCTACATAAGATTTCTCTAGTCGCTTCCACACTTCCCAGAACTTGCCAAAATCAGCAGCATCTACTGCTTCGCCAGTTGGGGTATCTACAAATCGCTTAACTACATTTGGTGCTGCAGCGCGACCACTCCTCCACTCTGCGACGTGATAGCCTGCCGCAAATATAAGCACTGCTAGTGCCAAAGTTACAAAAAAATTACGTAATCCGCGATAAGTCAGCTTAACCATTCGTCAATCTTAACATAACAAGTCGTCTAGACAAACTGATTAATCATAGAGACAAGTGCTTGTACGAGTCTTCCCGTCCACCGCTCGTTTTTAACTCTATTTACCTCTTTGATCGGCACACCATAGCTATTACTACCTTTACTGCTTATTGCGTTGAGCACGCTCGGTTCTACCCGCTTAGGTGGTTGCCATCCATTTACCTGCTTAGGCAAAGTCCTCTCAATCAATTTGATCATTTCGTCAGAACTTAACAGGACACCACTATTGATAGCATCAGCTATGACCTGAGCAGTATATGATGGAGATGAATCGTATGTCTTCCCAGAAGGTGGTGTTGCGACCCATTCCTCTTTAGCAAAGTCATCTCCGATCCCTGTGTTTCGTGACATTGTCCCATTCATGGCCGATATTACCCCTCCCATCTTTTTGCGACTAAGTGGCTCACTAGTCACCCACGGCCTAATCGCCTCTGCCATCATTTGGTTTAAGCCGCGAGCTGCAAGCAAAAATAGAGTTGCATGCTGGTACGCACTGTATCCTTCTGGGTCTATAGACCTTGGCCTTAGTATTCCTGTCTTAGGATCAAGTAGTGGAGAATTTAATATCAGTTGTATCGCCTGATCCCTATCCTTGGAGCTACTACTATTATTAATTGTAAGTAGCTGCTTCCAGTGATCCCAAACTTGATCACAAAGCTCCGCATTTGCTAGTGATTTTGCTACCAAGTCTTCTTTTACCAAATCTGAATGAGGATTAATATCTACACCAGTTGTGCCCATTTTTATTATAAAATTGTACTGGTCTATCAAATAATTTTTGATCAAGCCAGATCTTACTTTTGCCTGATCAGCAAATTCAAACTGGTTAATAAAGATAGATATCTGCTCACGTGAGTTGATCAATGTCTGATAATCACCTAGTTCGACTAGCCTCGTTGTGATGTAGTCTAGAACCATGGCACCCATTTCTGCGTCCATACTACTACTCTCACTCGCTTCAATATTTCCAAATACATTTACACTTTGATTTAACAAGAAATCGAGAGCTCTCTCCCAGCTAAATTTTTTGCTACCCTGCTGTACAAAATCAGATCTTATTATCTGGTCTAGCTCACCAAAAGCCATTTCTCTAAAACTATTTGCACGTTCAAATTCAAAAGTCACCGAACTCCCGATACCAGTATATACATCTGCTCGTGCATCAACAACAAGCAGATCAGCCACTCCGTCAGTCCTTATCGGTGTGGAAAGATTATTATGATTAGGTTTAACACTCAATGTGCTCCTGGCAATGTCTTTGAGTTCTCGTATCTGGATGCTAATACTCTCTATTTCGTGAAAATATCCAACGTCTCCCCTATTTAGCTCAGATCCCAATACGCCACTATGCTCTATATAATGTTTTCTATTAACCAACTCAGAGTATTCTCTACTCAGCCCAAGCACTTTTAATCGATCCTGTATGTCGTGCTCATCATAAAGGAGAATAGCGCTGTAGTTATCCAAGTTTATGCTTGATACTGTATCCAGTTTCTTTGGATGCTCATACTCTGCAATCAAACTACTCCTACCCTCTAGGTATTTTTGACCACTTAGCGCTTTCTCAGTCACATAAGTCTTAAACCTAGCAGCACCACCTACAAGCTCACTAGGGAGTGTCTGCTCACCAGCCACTTGCCAATGCTGCATTTCTACAGGTTTTAGCCACAGTTGAAGAGGTTTTGTCTCTATTTGTATTCCCATTATTGATGCCAAAAAAATAAACTCATACTAAATGCATATGAGCTACACACAAATTATAAAACTACTCACCAAAATAGCAAGTCGCAAATGACAGGATAATAAAATGAAGATATTAGTTCGCAAAAGGAAGAAGTGCTAACATGCGAGCTCGTTTGACGGCCTTCATGAGTGCTCTCTGACTCTTAGCAGAGAGACCAGTGCGAGTACGGGAGAGGATCCTGCCCTTTTCGGTAACAAAACGAGATAGTGTAGCACTATCTTTGTAATCAAAGCTCATTCCTGAATCAGCTTTTCCTACTACTGGCTTTTCTAACCTTACTTTTTTCTTTTGCATTTTAATTCCTTATTTTTGACTTAATAACTTTCTACTTTGTACTTAATAACTAAAAAGGAATATCCTCAACATTCACCTCATCGGAGAGTGAAGTCTCGACTTTTTCCTCTTCTTTAACTGCTTTTTTAGTGGTCTTTTTTGGTGTAGAGTCGTCGCTTACGCTAGCTGCTCCGGATGCCTGCGCCATATTACTGGCGCTCGAATCATCTGTCGCAACAAAATCATCTTCGCTGTAGTTACCGCCTCCGTTACCATCGCGGTTGCGGGTATCTAGGATCATCATATTTTCAGCTACGATCTCGGTTACTTCACGCTGCTGTCCATCCTGGCCCGTGAATTTGCGCGTCTGCAAGCGTCCCTCGATATAGATGCGGCGACCCTTAAAGAGTAGCTGTCCACAGATCTCAGCTAGCTTACTCCAAGCCACAATTCGATGAAACTGAGTCTCTTCTTGTCGCTCTCCCCCGTCTCCTGCACTCCAACTACGGTTAGTTGCGAGCCCAAATGTCGCAACTGCTGTCCCACTAGGGGTATAACGCACGTCCACGTCGCGGGTTAAGTTACCGATTATCATTACTTTGTTTAGTGATCTAGATGACATATCCCCTCCCCAATCTATTAACTATTACCATAACTATACAAAATTAGACTCTTACAAACAAATATCTAACTATTGATTCGTCTAGTTTGAGTATACGGTTTAGTTCTACCTGTGATTCTGGAGCGAGACTAAGGATAAAGTGCTCATAAACAAAAATGCCTTGCTTGTTAATAGGATAGGCAGCGTGTTTGGCTCCCCAAGATTCGGCTTTGTTGATGTCGCCTTTATGTTTTTTAGCAAAATCTGCGATGAGTTTGAGCACTCTATCTATTTCTTTCTGCGTCCCTGCGGAGTCTTTAGACGTAGCGGGATCGGCAAACAACAGTGTTAGTTCGTCTGTATTCACATGGGGAGATTATACCTAAAAAAGGAATATCCTGCAATCATCGTAAAATGAGATCAGGAGATATAGTTGTTTCTTTGCCATCAGGATCAAAATACCTTGCCCAAGCGAAATTTTTTATCTTAGGCTTTAGATCATTGACTTTAGGATGAAGTAGTATAGGTAAGTACGCAGTTATTGGTTCATGAGTTACAGCAATAATACAAGGATAAGATTCAGAAATATGAGCAAATTCTTGAACTATCCTACTCTCTTGACCGAAATAGTCCATTCCATTTTCATCACCGAGCGAAGGTTTTAATATTGTATGTAGTCCCAAGTTAGTAGCTAAAGCAATGGCGGACTCTCTCGCTCTATCAGCCAAAGAAAATGCCACTATAGCATTTCCAGTAGTTAATATTCCCTCTCCCAAAGATTCAATATTCTTGGCTAATCGTAAAATTTCTACTTTTCCAATCTCGCTTAAATGACCATTCTTTGCTTGGCCATGACGTATAACAAACAAATGTCTAACTGCAGAGTTATCTACTTTTAACATAAAGCTATGCTACCACCGATGTCAAATTTAATTACTTACCTATCAAAAATTCCACAATATCACCCTCTTGCATCACATATGTCTTCCCCTCTGTCCGCACTTTTCCTTTTTCTGCTGCGCCTTTCCATCCTTTGTACTCTACAAAATCAGTGTACGAACAGACCCGTGCTGAGATAAAGTGTTTCACAAAATCGGTATGGATCACCCCTGCTGCATCAGGCGCCAAAGTTCCTTTATTGATCGTCCAGGCTCTGACTTCGAGCTCCCCTGCAGTCAGGAACGACTGTAGTCCTAGTCTCTTATACGCAGCGGCAATGAGTGTTTCGAGTCCAGTCCGGCTAATCCCTGCCGACTCTAAGTATTCTTTTTTCTCAGATTCATCAAATCCCGCGAGCTCTTCTTCTAGCTTGGCAACTATCGCTACGCAGTCTGACTCTTGTATCTCGACCCCTTTATTTCGTAATTTCGCAACAAAATCGCTGACCTGCTGGTCTCTGACCTGCTGACCTGCTGATTCGCTGACATTCAGAACCCACATCTGAGGTTTGGCAGTGAGCAAAAATAGCTCTCTGTCTACTATCAGCTGCTCGTCCTCTGTCAGATCTAGCTGTCGCACGCTGTGACCCGCTTCGAGGTGTTTGTATATTTTCTCGATCGTCGCGTCCCTTTTTTCATCTTTAACCTTTGATCTGGTCCCTTTGACCTTGTCGACGGTTGCTAGGTCAGCTAACTGCAGTTCTGTCTCTATAGTCAAATAGTCTTCGACGCTGTCTCCACTCCCAGTCTGGACTACGTTGGGATCTGCAAATGCGCGAACGACATGGAGTATTACCGACGCTTCGCGAATGTGAGAAAGGAATTTGTTCCCTAGTCCCTCACCCTGTGCTGCCCCCTTAACTAGGCCTGCAATGTCTAGGAATGTCACAGTCGCTGGCACTAACTTAGTGGTATTAACAATCGGAGCAAGAGCTACTAGTCGCTCATCTGGTACTGGCACTACGCCCACGTTTGGTTCGATAGTCGCAAAAGGATAATTAGCCGCAAAAGCCTGCTGTTTAGAGAGTAGTGAGTTAAAGAGCGTGCTCTTTCCCACATTTGGCAGTCCGACAATACCAACAGATAAACTCATAGCCATATTCTATCATCAGCAACTATATATTTTTAATAACTAATATAATTTTTTTATAAGACTATAGGTTGACAAGCTAGACCTAAATTGATACACTCACCTTAACTAAAACTGGTAAGTGGGCCTTCGGGACACATGCCAGTTTTTTTATATTTAGTAGTTTGGAAATACAACGTAAGAGTTAATTTCAGAATACAAATACTTTTTTCTTACTGCTACAGTAGCTTTTCGTTTAAATAGAGTCTTCTCAAGTATCTCAATTAGGACTTTATCAATAGGATTTAGCTTCTCATGCGAATACTCTCCTATCTCTAGTAAGTACTTGTTTTGAGCAGCACCACTCATTAGATCTGCGAGTTGCAACTCATCATCATGATTATCTTTTGTCACATAAGATATAGATGTAACATGTGTTTTAACCTCATTTTTTGAAATTTCCACTCTACTAATGCCGTTGGTCATAAAATGCGAAAAATTCCTATACAAACTTATATCTTGCTCATGAGCACTCGCCTCAGTGATGAGTTGTGCACATAGGTTTTTAGCTACCACAAACTTTATCGTATGTGATAGGAGCGATCTATAAGATGTTTCTATGACTCTATCTTTCTCCCAATTCCGTTTTTTAGCTTTCGATTTATCTACAACACTCCCTAGCACAAAGAAAGGAACATCGTAGAGCACTTTTCTAAGATCAGATGCAAACAATTCGATGTCTAGACCTCGTACTTTTAGGTCATTACGCAACGCAGTTCGATGAAAGACAAAAGATTCTTTTTTAAAATACTTTAATTTTAACTTCTTAAGTTTATCGGAAAGTTTAGTTCTATTTACTTTATCTATGACTACCCCAACGATTACAAAAGTTTTTGAAGAATCACTATAGTCAGATTTACCACATTCATCAATAAATATGTATGTTTTATCCATGTTGAGTTCATTATCCTCTTACTATTAAAAAAGTGTCAATAACATTACATCTCCACCACCCGGTCTAGATACATTTCATCTGCTATAGTATCCCCTATGCTAGTAGACGCACGTAATCTCAGTAAACACATTGGTAGCAAGGTCCTTTTTGAGGGTCTGGAGCTATTTATCGATAATGGTGAGAAGGTAGCGCTCATTGGTCGTAACGGCCAGGGCAAATCAACCCTCCTGAATATCCTCGCAGGCATAGACCAAGATTTTCTAGGTAACATTAGCCGCCAAAAAAACCTCCGTACAGTCTTAACCAGCCAGGAGCATTTAAATACCAAGGAATTAACTGTTCTAAATTATATTCTCGGTAGTGTCCCCCATTATATCGAGTATGAGAAAGTCATCAAAGAATACGAAGAAGGCATACATACTAACCACGACCACTTCTCCGACGCTGTCGAATACTTCTCTAACAACAACTACTGGCAGATTAAAGACCTGATTATTGAAACACTCTCTAGCTTTCAGCTCGACACGAATCACGCCATGTCTCCCCTTAGCACCCTCTCGGGTGGCGAAAAACGTTTTGTCGAACTCACTCGCATGATGTACTCCCAGGCTGATCTTCTTTTAATCGACGAGCCCACCAACCATATGGACTACATCGGCAAGGAGCGTTTTATCTCCTGGTTGGACTCAGTCAAACAGGGATGTCTCGTTGTCACTCACGATCGTGATGTCCTAGGTCATGTTAATCGAATACTAGAACTCAAAGATAACAAGCTCTACTCCTATCCAGGTAACTATAGCGACTACTTAAAACAAAATACCCTCAGTACCACTAGCTCTGTTGTACTCTACCAGAATCAGCTTAAAAAGCTGGCAGAGGCCAAGAAAAAAGTTGACTGGGGTCTCGCCATGCGCGCCAAAAGTAAAGCCTGGAAAATCCGCTATGACCACTGGCAAAGAGACTACGACAAAATCAAAGCTGAGACAGTCAAACCTTCTTTCTGGATCGATCAGGACTCAGTTGCGGATCTAGACAAGAGTGTCACCGACTCTTACCACCAGTTCAAAGAAAAGAATGTCATCATCAAAACAAAGAGTGAGAAAGTAAAGCTCTCACAACTCATCAAGATAGAGCGACTCTCGCTGGGATATGACACCCCCTTGTTTAAAAATATTAACTTTAGTATTGGCTCAGGCGATCGGGTTTTTATCAAAGGCCGAAATGGGGCTGGCAAAAGCACACTGGTCAAAACTATCCTCAGCCAGTATACGAATCATCCCTGCTCCTCAACCATCTATGATGGCACTATCACACTCAATAAAAAATTAACAATTGGCGAATATAACCAAGAGTTTGACGAGAACTATCTTCACCTCACACTCGAACAGGCTGTTAGTCATGCTTACCTTGAGCATGGTATTACCATTGATGATCGTGAAGTGAAAAAAATACTCTCCCAATACTTATTCAATCCAAGCAGCGACGGCAAGTTAAAACTGAGCAGTCTCTCTGGTGGTCAAAAAGCACGCTTCCAACTAATCCGGATGTTAATCGGCGATCCCAACCTCCTCATCCTCGACGAGCCCACCAACCACCTCGACCTCCCCTCAATCGAAGAGCTAGAAAACGCGCTTCTCTCTTATCACGGAGGTCTTCTCTACATCTCCCACGACACCAACTTTATCAATCACATGAGTGGCGAAGTAATCAAGATTTAATTTTCTGAATTCATACCAATTGAGAACCAGCCTCAGCTAATGCGAGCTTGACCTGTGCTAAATCAATACCTTTCGACTCATGCTACCAGATCAACCCACTAACGACTATTCCCAAAATGAGGACAAACAGGTAAACCACAAGCCATTTAGTTGTCGAGATTACTAATTCTAGAGCCTCATTCCCCTTTTTCGCCATAAATAGTTTATATGGCTCGGCTAATACTAAAAGAGCACAAACTAAGACTGAGACTGAGAGCACAGTTAACGCAAGGAGTGGTGCCAACATACCTCGATCATCCTCACCAAACCAATAATTCCCATTTGCCATCACCATAACTACCAATAAAATGTATCCAGCGACATTCGTTGCTTGTTTCAACCCATTTTTGTTCATACAACCACCTTATATAAATCAATCATACCACCACATTACCAGGAGGATATGCTATAATATAGGATATTGTCTCACTTCGTTGGTCGGATTGTCTTACTCTCCCTTTTGTCGTGTCTCAGTTCTCACTATGACTACTGCCACTCGCCTCGATCTCCTCATCCTATACAACGGTAATACTGCCTGGAGTGCTACATCAAAAACCAAACAACCATTTCCTCTTAAATCTATTAATAATCCATGTAACGTCGCATACGGATACTTTTTAGAATACTGAGAGCGTCTGGGGTTATCCGCCGGCTTCACTACATCAAAAGATATCATTGGTCCAGGGTTATGTTCTAGTTACTGGGTTTATAGGCACAAAAAATGGCAAAAAGTAAATGAACCATGTCAGAGTAATATAGTCTACGACAAATTTAGTCCGCAAAGTATAGCCGATGTCGCCCTACAATCACTATTCTTTTCAAAGCGATCAGTCAAAAACTATAACTCAAAAAAGTCTCCGGGTTCTTTGTTGACAAACAAAAAACACACTCCACCCTCCTTACCCACACTATCCCGACCGCAATAATTAATACTTCGTCAGTAATTGATATTAAGTCAGCACTAAGCCTACTTACCAACCTAACCCTATCTACCAACCCTGGCGATTTTAGTAGTGACTTTATCTTAAAGGATCGCTATGGCGCTGGTGGCTGGCATGTGTACAAAATCGAAAGTGATGACAAACATAAGCAAATTCAAAAAATATTGCGTATAAATAAGAATAAAAGCTTTATACTGCAGCCATTTGCGCTATTTGATCGTGGCTACAATTATCTGGATCAACTAACCGCGGCCGATATTAGACTAATCTATCTAGATGGCCAGCTATTTCATAGCTATCTGCGTTTCCCAAAAACTGGCGACTTTCGCTGCAACGAACATCAGGGCGGCTCATCTGTCTATATCAGAGAAGACGAGATCCCTCTAGATGTCAGGTTAAAAGCTGATGCAATATCGAGTAGTCTCAAAACAACTTCGCTAATTGCCCTAGATTTTATCGTGACAAATGCAGGTACTCCTTATCTAATCGAGGGTAACACTGGCCAAGGACTGAGCTGGAACGAAAATATTAAAAAAGAAGTATACATGGGCAAAAAACTCATCCGTGGGATAGTGGATCAGTTGACTAGTAGAATGAGGGTCTCAAAAAAACGATCAATAAATAACTCTCCGAGCCCTATGCTCTACGCCCCTACTACATTACCTACGTTGCAATCTGTATAACACTTTATTGTTCCTGCAGTTTTTCTGTACCACCTAGCAGGAGTTTCTAAGTCGCTCCCATCTTTGTCTGTCAACTTCTTCATCGCCTTCATCTTACCCTCACCTATCACTACCATAACTCCATATGCGATCATTGCCAAAAAACTAAATGTCGTAGTTACTCGCGCACGTGCCCCTTCAGGCTGGGATGGGACCACCAGCTCTTCTACCCACCTAGGATTCAACCGACTAAATATCTGCTCAAAATTATTCCCACCTGGGATAATGCCCGCCGTATGTCCATCATCACCCATCCCAATTGTCGCGACAATTTTACCGAGTGGATTATCTTCATGCCACCTAAGGAGCGCTAGATCATAACTCGTTCTCAGATCACTGCTTGTTTCACCATTTTTTACTCTTGTATCTATAAACTCATGACATCCAGCTTCTTGTGCTTTATCAATAAATCCTGACTTTACTAATTGAGCATAATTGCTAAAGTTTTCATCTTCTGTATACCTCTCGTCTAATACTCCAATAGTTACATGTGGCCCAAGCACACTAAAATCAAAACCAGATCCAAGAAGCTTTAGTGCAGAACCCCCAGACAACAATAAAAGTACGTTAAGACCTTGTCTTTTATATTCACCGAGTTTTGACAGTAAATCATGCTGAGCCTCTGCAATAACTTGGTCACTTGATTCTCTATAGTTAATTTCTAACATTTCACAATTTTACCACTCTCATATCCAACCTCATGCTAAACTACCCTTATGGACAACTTTACCCTCGTCATTGTCGGCATCACCAGTAATCTCGCCCAGCTAAAACTCATCCCCACGCTCTACGACCTCGTAGCCAGTGGTCACATGCCAGCGGATTATCGGGTGATAGGGATTGGTCGTACCCCCATGGATGATTCTGCTTTTGAATCCTTTGTGGATAAGGTTTTGCACACCCCCAACCGCCACCATACACATAAAATCGATCTCAAGATCCAACAAGAATTAATGACTCACCTAACCTACCTCCCGGCTGACCTAACGAGTCCCGCAAGTTATAACGAGCTAGCTAACCTACTAGCTAATTCTCCAAAAAATCGACTCTTCTACCTCGCTACCTTCCCCTCCCTCTACGAATCAATTTTTAACAATCTCAAAAGTGCCGATCTGATCCATGAGTCTAAAGATAACTGGGTCAGACTCATGATCGAAAAACCGATCGGTCACGACGAAGACAGTGCTAGAGAGTTAAATACTCTCCTGACCTCGCATTTTCGCGAAGACCAGCTCTTCCGCCTAGACCACTACCTCGGCAAAGAAACACTTCAGAATATCCTCACCTTCCGTTTTGGTAACGGGCTCTTAGAACCTCTTATGAGCGCTCAGTATATCGACCACATCCAGGTCACAGCAGCCGAAGATTTTGGGATCGGTGCACGCGGTAGCTACTACGACCAGACCGGTGCCCTCAAAGACGTAGGTCAAAATCACCTCCTCCAGATGATCGCGCTTGCCACCATGGACGCACCAGTTAGCTACAAAACCCAAGATATTATGGAAAAAAGAGTCAAAGCTATCGAGTCCCTGATCCCCGATCCCTCCTCTCTCGTTCTAGGTCAATACGATGGGTACAAATCCGAAAAAGACGTCTCTCCTCTCTCCGTCCGCGATACTTACTTTGCTTTTAAAACTAGCCTATCTAGCACTCGCTTTGCCAACATACCAATATATGTTAGAGGTGGCAAAAAACTCGCTCGTACTGCCACCGAGATCTCAATCGTCTTCAAAAATAGTGCAGAGCGCGTTCTCTCCCACTTGCCCGGTGGTACTAGTCCTAATGTCCTAATTTATCGCATACAACCTAACGAAGGTATTGTTCTTAAAATGCTAACCAAAGTCCCAGGTCACGAGATGAAAGTCGAAGAGTCATACATGCAGTACTGCTATCCTCGGGACAAAGATCTACCCGACGCCTATGAGCGCCTAATAATCGATGCGATCCACGGTGATCAGACTTTCTTTAATGATAGTCGCGAAGTCGAGGCACAGTGGCGCTTTACTGATGCACTCTACCAGGCCGTAACCGGCACTCCAGAGATATATCCCGCCTCCTCCTGGGGTCCAACTGGAGCTGATGAAATGATTCAAAAAGATGGCAGGTCCTGGCTCGAGCCATCCATTGCTTTCTGCAATTTCTAATTATTCTTCCCTATATATTTATACCCGTAGACAAAGCCAAAAACTCCAATTATTACAAGTACCCACAACGATGGGCTAGTTAATATATATCTAAAGTCCGAAATCACGACATATACAAAATAAAACAATGAAAAATAATAGAGCGCTGGATGTATCTTGTTTTTCATAATAATTCCTCCCTATATTTAATTAATTCTTTTTAACCGCATGTCCCCCAAACTTACCCCTCATCGCTGAGACCACTTTATCGCGGTAATCCTCACTCTCCACAGTGGAACGCTTTCTCACCTCCAGTGACTCTTCTATTATCGGCACTTCAATCCCAAGCTCTTTTGCCGCCTCGACCGTCCACTCTCCCTCTCCCGTATGATCAATCTTAGACGAGATCTCAGAGAGCGTAGGATCCTCAGTTAACGCCTCGTGAGTCCACCCAACTAGTCGTGATTCGATAACTGATTGGTTATTGTAGATCTCAAACACTTTGGCCATATCGATATTAAACTCGCTTTTCTTAAGTACTGCAGCCCCCTCCGCAATTGCCTGCATCATGCCATACTCGATCCCGTTATGGACCATCTTGGCAAAGTGACCTGCCCCAACGCTCCCCATAAGTCCATAGGCCTTTGGTGCGGCCATCGCTTCCCACACTGGGGTCAGTCTATCGTAGACCTGTTTATCCCCGCCGATCATAAGACAGGCCCCATTCCTCGCTCCTTTTGGTCCTCCCGACACCCCAACATCCATATAGCAAATACCTAGTTCCGCCAGTTCTTTGGCTCTTCTGAGAGTATCACTATACCTACTGTTTCCTCCATCAATCACTAGGTCACCTTTGACAAGCATCGGCTTGAGTTGACTCAAAAAATCGTCAACTACTGAGCCGGCCGGCAGCATTAGCCATATTATTCGCTCACCTGCGACTAAGCCTTTTACCATCGTTTCAATATTCTCAACATTCTTGAGCGGGTGTTCGCTCCTATTCCAGGCTAGTACCTCGTGTCCCTTTTCTTGTAGCTGAGCCACCAACCCTGCTCCCATTTTGCCGAGTCCCAAAAATCCTATTTTCATATTTACTCCTTACTAAGTGTATTAAACCATTCTACATCTCTGCCAACTACAGTGTTCCAGTAGGGTCTCATATTATGATCCGCCCCTGGATATTCGTAATAAGTATAACTTTTATCTTGTTCCTTTAATCTCTCTTCAAGTTCACGACTCCATTCTACTGGCACAGCATCATCCACTGTTCCCTGATGAATTACGAGCGGCATCTCGATCCAGTCTAGGTGGCGATCAACCGAGTATTTGTAGACGTCATACTCGGCTTCAAACTTTGCAATCTCACTCCGGAGCCACTTACCCTGATCGTCTGCCTCATCTGTATAAAACAGAATGTTATAAGGAAATGGTTTGGACACCGGCGCCCAAAGTGTTACACCCAATATTCGTGCTTGCCCACTAGTCCCTTTCACCTTTTCTCTTTGGCCTAGTACTTCTGCCACCGAGAGCATTATCTGCCCACCATTGGAATGTCCCCAGAGATACACCCTACTCAAATCTACTTGTGGCAAACTAGATAAGCTCGCGATCAAATCTAGCACTTCAACTGGTTTTACTAGTCTGGCCCCTAATGCATTAAGGTCTTCTGGGTCGGACGCTCCATAACCAGAAAAATCAGGGGCAATAGTGATATAGCCATTTTTGGCATACACTGCAGCCGCATTTCTCGTCCCCGTCCCAGTTGTATAGCCATCTTTCTCTACATAACCCCGCGCCATCACCACAACGCTCATTAGTCTAGAAAGGTTAGGTAAGTTTAGTTGGCCCGAGATCCGCCGCCCCTCGCTGGTGTAGTAAAAAATATAACTAGAGTACTCAGGAGTCGTTCCTATTTCTTCACCTAGTTCGATCACACTAGCGGGATCAACGCGTTCAACCAATCGCTCAAAACTGTATTTGTCGTATGGCTTCTCGACAGGAGCTGTCGAGCCCATTGGTGAATTGAGAGTTTGAGAATTAGAGAGTCGGCTAAGATATAAATAGCCCACCCCTATGACCACGAGTGTCAATCCCGCGGTCAGCCATCCTTTCATTTACTCACTCCCAGTCCTAAAACCTGATCCCACTCTCGGAGTAACTCAGCTTTGTCGTAGTTGGGAATATTCGACTTTACCATCCCCCAAACAGTCGCGAGTGCCTTTGGCATAGCCAGATCATTTTCGATCGCTGCCCTAAACTCAGCTTGGTACTTTTCGAGCTGATCCAACTTTTCGCTTGATAACTGAGTTCTGTCGGTCTGATCAGCCACAAAACCGAGATATAGTTTGCGCAGCTTACCTAATGCAACAGCTGCTGCATTTAGTGCTTCCCAGGTAAAGTTGAGCTGCTTACGGTAGTGCCCAGTCATATAAAAGTACCTAAGAGCGAGCGGATCTATCCCTCGCGCTTTAATGTCGCTCACTGTATACGCGTTGCCTAGACTCTTACCCATCCGTCCGCCATCAACGAGCAGAAACGCTCCGTGTACCCAGGTCTTAACAAATGGATGCACACCAGTCGCCCCCTCAGCTTGGGCGATCTCGTTTGGATGGTGGGTACTCCGTAGATCCTCCCCTCCCACGTGGATGTCAAACTGGCTTCCGAGATACTTTGTACTCATCGCCGAACACTCGATATGCCAGCCAGGGAATCCGACACCCCACGGACTCTCCCACTCCATATCTCTTTTAGTGTCAGCAGGAGAGAACTTCCATAGCGCAAAATCACGCGGATCTTTTTTCTCTTGATTAGGCTCCAACCGTGCCCCAAACTTGATCTGGTCGAGCGTCGAGAGCTCACCATATTTTTTCCCAGTTTTTTCGTAGGCTACTACATCAAAATATATCCCATCCTTTATTTTATATGTCAAACCATTACTTTCCAGTTCTTTTACCATCTCAATCTGCTCGGAGATATGCTCTGTTGCTTTGCAAACTATCTCTGGCATTTTGATCCCGAGCGCCTCCATATGCTCAAAAAACTCCTTGGCATACCGTTCACTTACATCCCACGCTGTCTTCCCCTCTCTTTTGGCTGCTTTCTCGAGCCTATCCTCCCCCTGACTACTATCACCCTCGTTATCTCCTGTTAAGTGACCAACATCAGTCAGGTTCATGACATGTTTTACCTCGTATCCGACGTATCTTAAGCTCCGCGCTAGAATATCCGAGAGAGTGTAAGTCCGAAAGTTACCAATGGTTGGAGTAGAGTAAACTGTTGGACCACAGGTATACATCCCGATCTTGCCAGGATTAATTGGCACTATATCTTCGACCTGTCTAGTTAACGAGTTAAATAATTTCATAAGTCATCTCCCTTGCCAGCCATAGCTTCAGCGTCTGCTGACTTGATTTTACCATTGAATTTGTAGGCAAAATTGATCGCATGTTTTTTTGAGAGCAACATTTTTGCGATCTCATCTATTCTCTCATGTTTACTCCCTGCCATCTCATAGCTGTTATTAGCATAATTGAGTAGTAGTGCGGCTTCGAGGCCGCCTACTTCTACGAGGTACACTGCATGTTTTAAATAAAACTTGTTAATAGTGCTCATGTTTATACTCCAATGTTTTTTAATACAAAAAATCCCGCTTGGGGCGGGACTATCATCTTGTTGTGTTGTCACGACACACTATGAGGTCCCCTCCCCGCTAGTACATGTACAACACAAAAACATTAAACGCATATAGAAACATTCTATCAACTGTTACAATAATTTATAAGATGTGAAATCATTATTGGGTACAAACTCTCATAGCCACCAAAATGCGTACCGACGACCTCAAGCCTCGCAAATTCACCCACCGATAAGTCTCTATATACTCTATTAAGACTGTCTTGTTCATGATCTACACCTACTTTAGACGCTTTAGTTCCCGCAATATACATGCGTGGGATGGTTCCTTTTTTACCAGGGGCATAGTGAAAAAAAGTAGTATCATAATCTTGAAAATGTTCGTCGCTTGCAGAAAAAATTCTTGTACCAGTCGTCCAAAAACTTGCTTGACCATCACCGCCGTTAGCCTTAATACCAGTCACTGTATGAGTCCTCCACTCATCCTCACTCCTTACCCCACGAAATAGCAATCCTTTTTTATTAGATAATCCAACAACAAGCAAAATTAACGCAGGATCAACACCGGCTGCATCAGCTATATCTTTATATAATTCGATGTTAGTATGCACACTCATATACTCGCTTATAAATGTGAGGTTATAAACCTCAGTTCGTTTTTTACTGCTAACTCAGAATCGCTTCCATGAAATCCATTGTTTCGATTATTTTTCATTAAGTGTCTTAGTTCGCCAGGTTTAGATTTAGTTACATCCCAACTCTGTCCTATCTTCTCTCTCCAGATATTTATCGCATTCCCTTCAGGAGATCCAATAATCAAAAAAGTTACTGGTCCACTCGCCATCAGTTCGTGAAAATGTTCCCATGTCGATCTATTATCTGGCTCAGGTTTCTGCATATTCTTTTTCGAACCTGCATAGAACTCTTCTACCATGTCAGGAGTCATTTTAAGCGATATCGTCGCTAGTACCTCTAACGGGTCATCAACCATATTTAAAACATGATCGACTAAATCAGAATCACCAGAAAATCCTACCTCAACTTTATCCAAATCCATGTGTTTGTCTAGCCTTGGCTTAATCATTCCCACAGTAACATATCCACCTTCGACTAAGTCCCTCATTTCACCTGAATTTAATATTTCCTTAAGTCGCTTCACTGGATTAGAAAGCTCTCGCATCACGCCTAGCATGGCAATAGGCAATACCCTAGTAATCTCTCTTGCTAACACCACATCTGCAAGTTGTCCTGATTCTCGCAAACTACTCGCCACTTCTCTGTAAGTCATTGCGAAATTATAACCTATAGCATGATTTCTTTCAACTTACCCCGCGCCCCACGCCTTATTTTCCGCACTCGATCCTTGCATCGCCGCCTTAAGGCCGATATCCTCCTGTTTTTTCTTTTGGAACTCAAATTCTTTCTTCTGTTCCTCTTTGCGCTCTTCAACCTGCTTGCGCTGCTGCTCTTTTTGTTCAAACTCCATCCGAGCTCTCTGCATCCCAGATTCGATATTAGTATCTAGTCCCCACTCCCTCACTAGCTGCTTACGCAACATCTCGATCTCCATCTGATCTTTTTGACCAGACAGGCCGCTGTATTTGGCAAAATCATCTTGAGTCTTAAAACCTGCCTTTGATAGGTCTGCTACCTGCTGTTTAGCAGGGTCATCAGCTGGGGAGTTTTGTTGAGTTTGCTGGCCTTGCTCGAGCTGTACTCCGACAGCATCCTTAACTATCTCGACAGGTTCCGAAACCACGCTCTTAATTACATGCTTAGCAAGTCCCGATAAATTTTGTCCGACCTGCTTCCACACGCTCATTACTCAACTATAAACTAACAAGGGAGTAATTACACTTATCCGAGATACTGACGGGCTACCAACAACAAGGTCAAGATCACCAAAGAATAGGCTAATGTTTTGGTTAAATCCTTCACTACATAGTGGCTAGAGAGATAACCAAACTCGTTCCTATCTTTCTCTATCTTCTTCTCTGCTACTTTCAAACTAAAGTTCTGCAGTCTATATGCAGATTTTATCTTTTCTTCGCGTGTCTTCTGCCTAGTCATCCATACCTTCGTTATATTCTTTGTTACTTCGCATATCTTCTTCGATTAAGCGACGCAAATACACAGCACGAGGTACGCGTTTGTTCTTCGAAATCCAATCTAAGTATAATCCTATCTGGGGTGAGATAAAAAAGTTAAAACGAACATCAGCTTGCTGTGATGCATACTCTATGCTTGAAGAAAGCTCTTTTTCTAGTTCCAACTTAGAGTTATAGTTTAGTACCTGAAGCTTATCAGATACCAATGAACTCAACAGATTGGGTTCACTTTTTCCTTTATATAACAAGATAGTAGGCTTCCCGAGATCTAGTGCCATTGAAATCAAATAACCGACACTCACACTAGGGTATGAAACCTCTCCAACAACCATGTCACATTTCTTAATATAATCAAAGAGTTTCTTGTGAAAATTAATTTTTTGGTCTTCAGTCCAAGAATCTAGATCATCTTGAGTGTATTTCATTACATGGTCAGAGATAACTTCGTTCGATGTACTCTTCAATGTATTAACAACCATCTGGTAATCTTGTAATCTATCTGTTTTCCCCTGAATTGAAGCTACAAAAAGTATTTTCATATGACAATTATATCATTCTAGTTTTCGATTGCTAGCAAATAATCCTTCTAGGTCGCTTAAATGTAAAAAGGGCTCTAAAATTTTAGATGCATTCCCTATGACATATTGTCCGTTTGAATCAACTACGGAGTCATTTCTATCATTATAAAAGTCACCTAAACGCGGATAGCATTTAGATGTATATACTTCTAATTCTATGCCTAGGCTGTCAGCAACTTTTTTAACCAAAGATATACCAGGCGCAGTAACAACAGGAGAAATTACTCTCACAGTTTTTGGTAAAAACCCTCTTATATGCATGTCTAACATCATACCAATGGTAGTAATCCCAGAACCGACTGCAACTTCTAGTATTTTTACAGAGCCATGACGCACTGTTGAATATTTGTCAAACATCATTCTTTTTGTACTTTCACTAAAGTATCTAAAGGACATACCAAAAGCAAAATGACCTCTGAAATCTTTTATAGGTAATCGTTTGCAATCAATAGGTATAACTTGTCTTAGGTCAAAGTTGGGAAGCAAAGATGCAACGAGTAATCCACCTCTCAACGGTACGATTATCATGTCGTCTTTATCACTCACTCGATCAACATACTCTCCTAAGTCCGAGCACATATATGCTAACTGTTCACGATATACTACGTCAAGTGATCGATCTCTTATCTCGGTAATTTGCATATTTGCTATATCAGATATTACATCCATAGCAGACTCCACCTTCGTTCTACTCCCAATCTGATGTAACCAAGGGTTGTTGTCTATAAATTCTGCAAGCTCGTGATCTGTTATTGACGCACTTATATATGTAGAGAAAAAACCTCTAAAATCAACTATTGTGTGATCAAAAGAAGTAGGACCAGAGTAACTTTCGAGAAGCTTTAAATTCTTTATATTTACTATAGATTCATCACATACCCGGTAATAGTCGATTGTATTACCAGCATGATCTAACTTTTTGTGATGATAGTCGCCTACAACAAGTGTCATAATCTTTACACTGCCCGTCTAGTCAGCAGTGCCTGGTGTAATGTAACTTCGTCTGCATATTCTATCTCAACACCGGTCGGAAGTCCACGCCCTATCCGCGTAATTGTCACGTCACATCCACCCAATGCTTGCTTTATGTACAGCGCTGTTGCCTCCCCTTCTAAGCTCGTATTAGTCGAAAGTATCACTTCACCGACTCCCCCACTCTTTACTCGCTTAACCAAAGTATCAATAAACAGCTCCTCTGGACCGATGTTGTTAAGCGGAGAAATCGAGCCATGCAGCACATGGTATAACCCCTTATAACTCCCTGACTTCTCGAGTGCAATTACATCTTGGAATGACTCAACTACACAGACCATTGATGAGTCACGACTAGGGTCCCCACACACGCTACATTGCTCTTGGTCTGTTAGGTTATGGCAGATACTACACAACTTAGTCATCTTTTTGAGATTAGAGAGACCCTGAGCAAACATCTCTAGGTCACGCTGTGGCATCCTCAGTAGATAAAATGCGAGGCGTAATGCGCTACGTCGGCCGATCCCAGGGAGTTTCTCAAAACTGGATGCTACATCCTCGACAATCTTTGGTAAACGCATACAGAACATTCTATCAGCTAGTCAGCACATCAGATAGCCAGCAATTCAGCAGGTCAGCTACTCAGCTGGTCAGATAACCAGCTAGACCGTAATTTGTTTATTCGTTTAGAAAGTACTTTAAATCGCACTCCCAACTCGGAGATTTTATCTCTAAATCTTGGAGTAGTGACAAATAATATTCTTAGATGAGCTACACATTCATCGCTCGATCCCATAGCTATCATTAAATATCTTCTAAATTCCTTAGGATATATCTTCTTCCCAAAACCTTCAGCGATGTTTGCAGGAATAGACTTGGCTGCTCTACGTATCTGATCAACAGTATCGCGCTCGTACGGGGGTAGCTTGGAAACTAAATCATACAAATCACTAAGCAGATGTAGCGAGTCTTGGTATATATCAAGATCATCGATATCTTTGATCACAGATAAATCATACAATAATATGCCGATTTACCGAACCTGTCTGACCTGCCGAATTGCTGATCTACCGACATTTACTGAGGTTGTCCGCCGCCCATGCCACCTAGTAGCCCCTTGAGACCACCTGACATCTCCTGTAGCTTCTTGGCAGCTATCTGCTGAGACTTTTTGATAGCATCATTTAGGACTTTAACTAGTCGCTCTTCGTATTTACCATCAATAGTCACAGTCTGGACCTTTTGGTCAGCTGTCATGACGACTCTTATCCCATCCTCTTCGACTTCGATCACCTCAGCCTGGAGCTGCTTCTGCATCTGGATCGCTTGATCTCTAATCTGCTTAAGCTGTGATACCTGACTACCCATTTGTTTAAATTTATCAAACATAAATTCCTTTCTTAACTAAATATCGCTATTGCTTCATCAATTGTATCACCCAGATCAACTGGTGACACATCCGCTTTTCCTTTAGAGGCCATTTGAGTAGATGCAACCTCACAAACTACTCTGATTTTTCGACCCACTACATTCTCGAGGAGTGATTCTAGTTTCGACAAAACCTTTTCACCCATTATCTGATCTCGGTGAAAACCGTATGACACATGTATTGTCAGCTCATCCCCAGCTAGTCGAGCAGGCTGCGCCTTAGATAGCAGCGCCCCCATCGTAATGCTATCTCCGCTGAGTGACTCCATTAGCTGCTTCCACACATTATTATGATCAAAAGCAGCATCTAGTTTTTTGACTTCATGTTTGATCTCAGTTTTTTCTGGTTTAGGGCTAGTAGGTCCTACTGGATTACTCTTTGCTATATCGGTACCCCACTCAATGATCACCATCTCAATAAGTAGCTCAGGGACTGGGCTAAATGCGATTCGGCGCGCTACCTCATCGAGACTAAAAACTAACTTAATCAAGTCTTTACTCCCACCAGCAACAATTCTGTTTCTAAGCTCTTTCATGAGGGCGACTGTCAGATAAGCCAGATCTACTCCTCGTGATACTGCTAGGTGAAACTCTTCGAGAGCCCTCGCACTATCTCGACTTACCAGGGACTCTGTGAGAGCGGCTACATTAAACCCTGCTACACCCATGATCGCTTGCTCTATATCAGAGAGCGTTACCTCACTCGAGCTAGACAGGACTTTGTCTAAGATCTTTACACCATCACGAAATGACCCATCCACACTACGTGCTAGATAATCTAGAGCTTGATCACTTACTTTCTTTTTTTCACCCGCAACCACTCGTCCAAAACTGCGCTTCATCTCGTCAGGTGTGGCCTTAGTAAAGCCAATACTCACACACCGGCTCTGTATGGTCTCAGGGACTTTGTGGGTCTCTGTCGTACATAGGATAAAGATCGCGTGCTCTGGTGGCTCCTCTAAAGTCTTGAGGAGTGCATTAAATGCCTCGGTAGTCAGCATGTGCACTTCGTCGATAATATAGACTTTATACTTAAGGTCGCTTGGCGCGAGCCTAATCTTCTCTTTGAGCTCTCTAATATCATCTATCCCGCGGTTAGAGGCCGCATCTATCTCTATAAAATCTAGACTCCCGCCATTTAAGATAGATAGGCATGCTGAACACTCATTGCATGGCTCCGATAGTTCGCCCGCTGGCGAATTTTCGCAGTTGACGATCCTTGCGAGGATCCGAGCCGAGCTAGTCTTACCCGCTCCCCTAGGGCCAGTAAAGAGATATGCATGAGAAACCAAATTAGATTGAATTAGCTTGTTAAATGCGTCTCGCACACTCGCTAGGTCTAACTGATCTACGGTTTTTGGACGATATTTAAGATACAAACTCATGTAACTACTTTACCACGTGCGAGCAAAAATTATTCGTGATGAAACCCAAGCAAATGCATGAGTCCATGCTCCGCCAGGAACTGGATCTGATCATCTAGTTTGATCTGCTTCTCTAGTGCCTCCTCGACTGCCACCGGATAGCACACGACAATATCCCCTAGCCGTAGCATCCCATCAGGTGAAGAGAGAAATGGCTCATCATCTTTTTGGTCATTGAGTGGAAAAGATAGTACGTCAGTCGGCCCTGGTAGCTGCATAAAGTCGAGATGGAGTTGGCTCATCTTGCGCGCACCCACCACCTGCACCTCGACAACTACGTTATCTGTCAGTCTATGGCGGGCCAGTACTTTGGTTAAATGCTCTCGCAGTGCTACTCTATCAAACGGAAACTTGGCATCGGCGATAATGTCGATGGTAATCATTTTGACAATAATTCTTTTACCACTTTTGCAACGGTGCTACTATCTGCCTTGCCTTTTAATTCTGCCAAAACTAACTTCATAGCATCGCCTATTGCTAATCCTGTTTTGTCCGATAACTTGCTACTTGCCACCTCTCTCACTTCTTCTTCACTCATCATCTTGGGTAGATACTGCTCTATAACAGATAGCTCAAATTCTTCGGTTTTGGCGAGTTCTTCACGTCCCCCAGAGCGATAAGCGAGCACGCTCTCACGCCTCTTTTTAGCTTCTTTAGAGAGTATCGCGACTTCATCAGCCTCTGTCATCTCAGGTTTATCAACTAGTGCATATTTTAGGGCAGAGATCAACATGCGGACAGCCGAGAGACGCGCCGAATCACGCGCCTTCATGGCGACTTTCATTTCCTCAGTAAGCTGCGAGAGTATCGTCATGCTTATTTTTTCTTGGCCGCTGCGCGCTGCATGCGATCCACGTATTTTTTACGACGAATTTCGTTATTACGTTCTTTGCGTTTCATTGCATCAGTTTTGTGAAACTCGCGGTCTCTCACTTCGTCAATGATATTTTCGTTCAGAACTTTTTTCTTAAATCGTTTGATCAAAGAATCAGCTGATTCGTCTTTTTTTGCTTTGACTATGATTGGCATATAAGATTAAAACACCTCCTTAACAAGATCCACTACCTCTTGTAAAGCGAGGTTGGTCGGATCCTTAGGACTCGATTTATCTGACCCATTGAGTAGCATCTGTTTAGACGGATGCAAAAACCATTGATCAGGTCTATCGTGCTTTAGTATTTTATCATAAAGTACTGTCAGATCGATGTTTTTCTCTGGCACTGCCTTAATCCGCATGTGTCCGTAGTCTGGATGTTTGAGGATAACTAGTGTATACCCTTGCTTTTGGGCAATCTTAATCACTTCACTATTGGCAGATAATATGGCAATTCCCTTCCCCACTGCCCAGCCAAATTCCTGTCCTGTTTTGATCTCCTCCTCCGCTTTTACTACCTGCTTGAGCCGCTGATAAACCCCATCTAGATACAAGAAAACATAACGTGCCACTGCCTCGTTATCCATGACTCCGATAGAATGTAGTGATGGTATCACCTCATGTAGTGTATAGGCGTATCTTACTGCTAGAGGCTCGTCCCATCCCGAATCTTCAAAGCGATCTATGGCTAGGGCAAACTCAGTCATCCGCTTAAGCGCAGTATCACTAGGTGGTACTAGTCCCTGAGCTACTAGGTGTTCATACACTAATTTGGACCCACAGGTTTCGTATCCCCCTGGCATGTGGTGATCAAAACGGCCAAATCCAACATCAACATGAACTACATCGGGATCAGAGTCTACGGGGAGGTTTTTGTACGTAGTACTTGCTGGGATAAATTCTAGATGCGCATCTCCGTAGTGTGATTGGTCAAAACGGATCAGCAACCAAAGCGAGGTAATCGCATCGAGATCTGGGTTTTTGTGGGTAACTAAGGTTTTTGCCATATCTTTATTCTACAGCAAGGTAGCTATTATCCGAGCTAGTCGGTCTGAGTCATGTCTTACCATACTCCTAACTAGATTTTCTCCTTTTTCTTTTTTTACTTTTCCCAGAGTCAGATAGTCTCTTAATTCTGACATCAAAACAACGTTATACGAAAAAGATATCTTTAATCGTAATCACAATCAATAGTAGGATTAGTAACCCCATCCCGACCGCATTCACATACTGCTCGATCTTAGCTATTCGCTTTCTCCCTACGACCTTTTCGAGAGCTACCATGAGTAGTCTCCCACCATCGAGCGCCGGGATCGGGAGTAGGTTAAAGATCGCGAGGTTAAGAGAAATAATGCCGACAAATCTAAGTGTCACTTCCCATCCCATCTCAACCGCCTGCTGTCCTACCCGTACTACCTGCACAGGCCCACCTACATTTTTGATCAGTTCTGATGGATGAGAAAAGATCCGCAAAAATTCTCTACTCCACCCTATCGCCTCTTTAAATCCTTCAACTGTCCCGACAATTGGCGCTTTGTACCAAGGCAGTTTCTCGTATTCAAATATCGGCACAGTCGAAACAGCCACACCTAGTGCTCCCTCTCCCGCTGGCGGGTTTTCTCTTGGTACGATCTCAACCACTCTACTAGCATCAGTTCGCTTACCATTAATATCTACTTTGTTAAGCCACAGACTAACAATTTTACCTTTGCGCTCTTTGATCAACTCCACAAATTCTGCCGAAGTTTTTACCTCTGTCTCATCAATTTGGTAAACAACTTCGCCCTGCTCTAGGTTAGCAAACTCAGCCGGTGTATTTGGTAGTACTTCGGAGATCATCACTTGCTGTCCCACCTCTTTTGGCACTCCATTGATCGAATAAATCGTCGAAAAAGCGAGTATTCCAACCACAAAATTAACAAACACCCCCGCCATGATGACTAGAGCTCGCTGCCACGCAGGTTTTGCAAAGAACATTTTTTTACGCAAAAATGGGTTAACTTTTTCCCAGAGTGATGGGTCGTGATCCTCGCCAGCTAACCGCACAAATCCACCGAGTGGGAGCCAGTTAAAGGTAAATTCGGTCTCGCGCCAGGTAAAAAGTTTAAAAGCCTTTGGTGGTATCCCGATACCAAATTCCTCGACTTTTACCCCAAATAATTTGGCAACAATATAGTGTCCGAACTCGTGGAGTAATATTAAAAGAGACAGTAAAAGAATGGTTGTCATTCAGTCATGATAACACGCGACCTAACCAGAGGCTAGAGGACAGCAATAGCAATGACTCGGATATTCTCCCCAGTCTTGCCTGATACTGTTTTGGCTAGTTTTTCGATTGTTTGACTACTGTCTCTGAGATAATCTTGTGACATTAGCTCTTCGATAGTTTCTGGTTTCATCGAGGCTACCTGCATAGCGATCTCGCGACCTAGATGCTGGAAATCCTCTGTCTTTGCCACAAAGTCTGTCTCGCAAGCGAGCTTAACTAATGCACCAACGCGCCCGTTAAAGTGGACATATGAGAACACATACCCTGCTTCGGTGGTGCGATCGGCTTTTTCGGCTGCGCGAGTTAACCCTTTTTCGGTGATCCAGGCTTTTGCCTTTTTCATATCGCCCTCTGAGGCAGTAAGTGCTTTGCGCACGTCCATGATCCCTGCCCCTGTCTCCTCGCGGAGCTCTTTAATCTGATCCATTGTTATTTTTGTCATATTATTTTCCCCTTACTAAATACTAGGTAACTTTAACTTTAGGCAGCTCTTTTAGCGAGCATTAGTCCCTCTTCGACAGCGTGGGTAACGGCAGTCACTAGCATGACGACTGATTTTAGTGCGTCATCATTAGCTGGGATTACCTTAGTAATTCCGTCTGGGTTACAGTTACTATCACAGATCGCAACTACTGGGATCTCACGGAGGAGACTCTCATGAAGTGCGGTAGTCTCACGGGTTGGGTCAACAATAAAGATGACTTTTGGTAGATCTTTGAGTGTTACAACACCACCATACATCCGGTCTAGACGATCCATCTCTTTCTTGAGAACGACTTGCTCTTTTTTGGTGTACTTGCTATATGCTCCAGTCTCAAAAGCTTTGCGCATTTCAATGAGTCGGTTAACACGTCCTTTTAACATCTCCCAGTTGGTAAAGAGACCACCGATCCAGCGAGTAGAAATGTATGGGACACCAATTCGTTCTGCTTCAGCCTTAATCGTTGGTGCAGCCTGACCCTTAGATCCGACTAGGAGGACTGATCCACCTTTGGCTACGGTTTCTTTGAGATAATCGCAGGCTTCTTTGAGTTTTTCGTGCGTCTTGATTAGATCAAAAATCTGTACTCCATTTTTGACAGCATAAACGTACTCGTCCATCCTGGGGTTACGTCTCTTTACCGAATGTCCAAAATGGACTCCAGCCTCTAGCATTTCTTTGAGTTCGGGGAAATGATAAGTAGTATTTTCGACTTTATTCTCTACTACTTCTTTACTTACTGTTTTTGGCGCTTTAGCTGCCATAGTTGCCTCCTTTTACTTCTCTAGAGGCCTGATAATCAGGAGGTCGTCTCTAGATGTAGATTTTTATAACTTGAGGAATTATAACACAATACGTAAAATAACTTACTCGCCAAGAACCTCATCAACTTCCTTATTTACTTCTTGAGCCGGCTCAATAACCACCTCTTCAACTTCCCTTAGTCTTTTAGCGATATCGTCTAAGGTTTCTTTAGGACCAGACCCATTCCACCCATCCCTATCACCGGGATTAAAGAACACGAGCCGTTCGTAGCTAAGATTCATTCCTGTGATTATGCGTAACAAGTGTGTATACGTCAATAGATCAAAATATATCTATTTCTTCACCAAATCCAGAGCATTATTCATTAAACTAGCAATCGTCACAGGTCCTACCCCACCGGGAACTTCCACCGATACTGATGCTTTTTGATACACTTCTTGAGTCATATCTCCTCGAGGTGCGCCAACGTCAAGAACAATTGATCCTTCATTTACCATCTCAGTCGTTATCAATCCCTCTTTACCTACGCAACTAATAACCACTTCGCCAGTTCTTATAATCTCTGCTGGAGTAGGTGTATCCCACTCGACTTCAGATATCTCACTGTATCCTAGTTTTTTTAGATAATAAACCAACGGCCTGCCTACTGCCCCTCGCGCTCCGACTATTACCACTCTTTTATTAACCAAACTAGCCTGTGTCTCACTTTCTATTTTCGAAAGCAATGTAATCACCGCTCTAACAGTAGCTGGCATTACGTCCGACTGCTCCCATCGCATCCCATCCACATCTTTTGCGATAGGTATGTTCAAAACCACTTCTTTTAACTCATCTCCACTAATATTCGGTATCGGGAGCTGTAGCATGACACCTGTCACCTCAGGAAGATTGGATATTTCACACACCAATTCGATCAGTTCAATTTTACTAGCTCGAGCTAACTTAACGATTTCAAACTCTATCCCCACTCTCTCGGCCGCCTTCTCTTTCAGGTTGGTATATAGCAAACTAGCCGGATCGTCTCCGACAACAATACTCACTATCCTAGGTGTTAACTTAAGCGATGCCACTTTTTTTTGGAGCTCACCCTCTATCTCACTCGCAATCGTTCGTCCATTAATTACTATCATGTCTTAATTATATGCTATATCCCTAGCGCACGACTTCACAGATTAACATTTCGCCTGGTGTGATCTGCCCTGGTATCCGCTTAGCGTCAGACAAAAATACTTGGAATCGATTGATGTATGGGTAAAGTAGAAATATACTCATCGCAGCCATCCTTATTCTGGCTTCATATAACTCCAAAAACATTTCGGTAAAAATCTCGCGGTACGATTGTCCAGCCACATATTTCGCATGAAATGCCTTTGGTACCCAGATCCGACCATTCCCTTTCGTAAAACTCGCAAACTTATCTTGGAGCTGCTCAATCTCAAAATCTAGGTGCCACACGTACGAATTTGCCGCCATCACCCAGGCACTCCGGACAATCAGAGCGTTTAAGAGAATATGTACGTCTTCTTCTAGTGCATTATTGGCAATCCCCGATTCATATGAGCGATCCCCTATCCTATCTCTCCCTACATGCATTTTATCTGCAGCAACCAGCGCCCATTGTAGCGGGATCCCTGTGCTCAGGTTTACGGATAAATCAACAAGCATTGGCTCTTCATGAAAGAGTATCGTATAAAGTACGCTCCACCACTCCTTTTGGTGTGACTCTGTGTTACCAAATAGTCTAGTCAGTAGCCAAGCCGAATACATTGAATGACTCTTTCGGTCTATTAAATTCCCTAGGTCATGCGTCATCCCTACCAGGGTTAGCAGTACCTCACTCTGACTACCATATAGATCTCCTCCATTTTTATAGCTCCGCCCTGCGCGCGAGAGTAGCTCGACCGCCGTCTGGGTCACCCAGAGCGTGTGTCGATCGGTATGATCGTTAAAACCATGAGGTAATTCGCGATCCAGTACAGGCCCGACATAATTCCAGACTTTGCCCAGTCCAGAGTAGAGATATGATAAGGCTTCTCCCTTGCCTGATAAGTGCAAAAATTCACCAAAATCAAATAATCGCTTTACCCTCGGCACTTTATGGTTAGTCAAAAATGGAAAGTCTTCCTTTTTATAATCAATCCCTGCCGAGTTAAAGTACTCCCATAATCCTTGCCCGTCCGCCCGACGCATTTCATCACTCCCCAGGAATGGTGAATTAATATCAATGGACCACTTTGGCATTTGATTATTACTCATACTCTAACACTCCATTTTACAGGGCAGCAGCAACACACATTAACAGCACATAAGCTATAATCCATCTATGAATTTAAAGACTGTCGATCCCGAGATTTACAATCTAATCCAAGCCGAAGAAAAAAGGCAATCAGCCCAAATCTCCTTGATCCCTAGTGAAAACGAAGTTAGTAATGCAGTCAAAGAAGCGGTCGGCTCTGTCCTCATGAATAAATACAGTGAGGGCCAGCCCGGCAAACGCTACTACCAAGGTAACCAGTATATTGATGCCATAGAAAGTCTGGCTGAGGCTCGCGCCCTTTCACTTTTCCAGCTCGATCCTACAGTCTGGCACGTCAACGTTCAACCTGTCACTGGGAGCATCGCCAATTTTGCTGCCTACGCCGCAACACTTAACCCTGGCGATAAAATGCTTGCGATGTCGCTCTATGATGGTGGCCACCTCACTCATGGTTGGAAACTACCGGACACTGGCAAACCAATTAGCTTTACTTCACGAATTTACGACACCTATTTCTACAATGTTGATCCCAAGACGAGAGTTTTTGACTATGCGCAAATCGAAGCCCGCGCCAAAGAAGTAAAACCCCGGATCTTAATCAGTGGTGGCACCGCCTACCCCAGAGAGATTGATCACGCACGGATGCGCACCATCGCCGACTCAGTTGGCGCGCTCTACATGGCAGATGTTGCCCACGAGGCCGGACTAATTGCCGGCGGCGCTAATCAGAGCCCTCTCCCCTACGCTCATATAGTCACCATGACCACTCGAAAAACTCTGCGCGGTCCAATTGGCGCCATGATCTTTGCCAATAAAAAAGAGCTAGGCGAAGATGTCGCTGAAAAAATAGATTTTGCCGTCTTTCCCGCTCTCCAAGGTGGCCCACAAAATCATAGTATTGCGGGGATTGCCGTTGCCCTCCACGAAGCAGCTCAGCCAGAATTTAAAGACTACGCAAAAGCCTGCGTAACTAATGCTCAGCTCTTAGCCAGCGAACTCACCCAAGCAGGCTTCGACGTTGTAACTGGCGGCACTGACAAACACTTGATCTTAATTGATCTAAGAAATAAGGGATTAACCGGCAAAGAAGCCGCCGAAAAACTAGAAGCTGTTGGAATTATCGCTAACAAAAATACTGTACCAGGTGAAACCGGTAAGCCCTGGAATCCATCCGGCCTCCGTCTCGGCACCCCTACATTAACAACCAGAAATTACAGTCAAGAGCAAATAAAAGAACTAGCAAATAAAATTGTTGCATCCTTGAGTTAACTGTTTATTTGTCCTAGCAGTGAAAGTACAATTTGCGATATATCGTAATCTCCAGTGTCGATCACTACATCATAATTTGAGTGATCTAAATAGGACCTTCCACCATATCTATTACTAAAAACTGCAAGATTCTCTTCTTCTCTCTGTAAAGTTTGAATACGAGCCTGCGCTACAGATGGATATTTCCCTGGATTACGATCAAAAATTCTTTGAAACCTAACATCTCCACACACGAGTAGTACTTTCATTACATCTGGAATTTTATTAACAGCAGCAACCAAACCAGCAACTCTCCCCTCAACTACATAATTCCCTTCCTCAAGAAGAGAAATCATATGTTGATCTATTCTGTCATGCTCAGAATCACTTCCAGACGCTGCCCCCATCAGGTGATCACTCATGCCTGGACGGGCAGATCGAAACTGGTTACCTGCTCCATATATGCCCCATCCTAATTGAGCAGCAAGTAACGTCGCTATAGTGGTCTTACCAGTACCAGCTTCTCCACCAATCGCAACTGACTTATATTCTTGCAGTCTCATATGAACGACGAAGTATACCCCTATATGCCACCTAAAGCAAAGTCCCCGCGATCAATTACAGTTCGACCCCATCCATTACTTGAAAATGTTGCGGAGTTATCATATTGAACCATGCCCAGTTGTTTTTTGAGTATGGCAATCATAGCGGCATCACAATCATCACAGCAAGGAAACATTTCAAGATCACCCTGTATATCTACATCAACTGTATGAGTAGCTACTCTAGATTTACAATTCTTGCAATTAGGTTTACTTTCTATAATACTCAGAGCGATCTGTCCAGCTTTAGTATCTGGAAAGGTTTTCTTTTCATTACTCATAAGTTATAGGATATATTATATAAAAATTACATAATAGTAAATATATCTATATATATCATATTACTGCAAATAGAAGGCCACAATCCCTGCCGCAATAGATTCAGGAATACCACGGGTTATTACATCCAGCTCCTTAGCTGCCCTTTCGGCTTCCGCAATTGTTGTTTCAGCGGACAAATAATGATATCCATGTCTGCCTAGTTTTAACTCCATTGAGATATCACGATGTCCGCCACGAACACTCCTCGCTATCTGCGGAACCCCTCTGGCTAAATCAGGCCAGTTGATTCCTGCAATCGATTTTGGATTAATCATTCCCGGTCCTACCACCCCCATTTTATGCAGCTTAAACAACTGCTTCGGCTTTGCCAGTAGATCAATCAGTCTCGGAGACAAAGCAAGCAGTCCTTCTTCCCATGCTCGAAAAATTAATTCATTTGGGGTCTTTTCTTTATATCTAACTAAATCCGCAACTCGTGCCGTCCCAGTTGTGTTAAAAATCTTCATAGTCCCTTGCCTATCTCCCTTAATGGAGTCTTTTAAGACCTGGCCAATCGCCCCAATCACAATTGGTGCACCCAATCTCTCACGATCAGTTGTTTGCACTTGGTCTTGTGCCACAAAAAGTACATCACAAATCGTCGCGGTAGCTCGAGGATTTAGCTCCTTCGCGACTCTATCGAGTGGTACTTGTCCCGCAAAACCTTGAAGCTTGCTAGTTGCGGTGTCATCAGGATGAGGAATGTCTCTCTCCGGCAACCTGGGTGGTGTTGGGATTGGTGTAGCGATAACCGGATAAGGCGATAGTGCCTTCTCCCACCCTAGTTGCTTTTGTGGCGCCGATGACATTAATCCCATGTCAGCTCCAGGCACAACTTGCATTAATTTACTTATTTCTGCCTTACCCATAAAAAAATCCCGCTCTCGCGGGATCTCCAAAATCAAAAATAATCCCCATTTTAAGAGGATTTTGTACAAAAAAACCGATGTGCACTTCTTTGCTCATCGGGAGTTAAGTATACACAATAGGTACACACTAAGTCAACTAGCGTAAGAATAATGTTGTGATGCTTCCCTGGCATAAACCACCACATCCCTATATCTCTTCTGGGCTCCCCACTGAGCTTCAGGAACTTTTGGCATCTTGCTCCTGGCCTTTTGGATAGATTCATAGATCGGTGGTGTGATTTTTCGATCATCTAGTTTGCCACGCAAAGATTTTAATTTCTCTTTACGCTCTTCTTCAAAAACTCTTGCCATCACATCAATACTTGTATTTGGTGCGGCACGCAAAACCCGATCAGGCCAGTTTAATACATTCTTCTCTCTCACATCCGATGCATTAGCTTTGGGATCAAATTCAGGATATATTCTGGCTATACCATCAATAATGCCCATAAATCCAGAAATTAAGTTGCCCTCATAAACACCCAACCTCTTACTCTTATCTAAGTATCCAAGACCAACCCTCATCCCCAAAAACCATATTACATCACCACCTTCGCTCGATGCACTAATTGGGTTTAGTGTGAGGACTTTCTTATTTAAGACAGGCACCTCTTCGACCAACTCATGCATTTCGCCAATAGCATAACTAATTAATGTTGCAGAATTTCCTGCAAAATCATGCGCAAACATGACGTCGCGAGTTTTGAGCATTTCAATCTGGACAGCCAGGTAATGCGCCAAAATCGGATGCTCTCCCAGTATTCCAGGCTTGTCTTCAGCTATTCTAGTTAGACTTTCGTGCTTTCTTCTTAATTTTGGGTGAATGGCGTCAAATGGCAACATACATCTATCCACTATATATAGGGTGAGGCATTCTGGGCAACCACTAAAAATACATCAAAAACACTCAACATTTCTCATGTTAGTATTAATGTATGAAACTGCTCATAATCCGTCTCCAGATATTGTTCATTATTCTCCTTGCTTTTAGTCCACTTCTTTACTTGGGTTACAAAAAACTCTCTCCTCAGCTCGCGCTCTACCAGTTCGACTACAACCAAAAATTAAATCCCACAGTCTCGCCTCTAAAAACTAATGGTAGAAAAGTCGTAGATCAAAACAATAATCCAGTAATACTGAGAGGAATCAACCTAATTAGTACCAACTGGGGGGGCAACTACTTAACTTGGAATGCCAAAGCAATTGAAAGAGCCAAAAAAGATTGGCAAATCAACGTTGTTAGAACTAGAGTGTATCAACACGAATACGAGGAAAGTCCCGCTGAATTCTTCCTTAAGTTAGAGGAGCAAATCCTTAATCCCGCAAGAGTTAATGGCCTCTACGTCATCCTCCACCCCTGGTTTACCGATAATTCTTCCCTCCCCAACCAAAATGGGATCAAAATGTGGCTATCTATTGCAAATAGATACAAAAACGATCCTCACATCATCTACGACCTCCTGGCCGAACCAAGGGATATCCCATTTAGTGACCTATCTTCTACCTACAACGCCCTAATCCCCCAGGTGCGAGCGGTCTCTCCCAACTCTCTCATTATGGTAACCGGCCTAGACTGGGGTCGTGACATTAACGCTTGGCTCGATCAACCCCTCATCTTCGATAATATTGTCTACCGCAGTAACCCCTACAACAAAACTGCCGAGTTCCCTGGTTTCTTTGGACGCATCGCCGAGGTCTATCCCGTCTTTCTTGGAGAGTTTGGCACCATGGATAAGCTCAGCATGTCGCTAACTGACGTCAAAAATATTCTCTCCTATGCAGACAAACTCGAGCTCGGCTGGACTGCCTGGCACTATACGAGTACTGGCTGCCCCTGCCTTCTTTCTAATGAATCCACCTTTACACCCTCCGCCTATGGTGAGTTAGTTAAACAAGCTCTCGTCTCCCCCAGCGACTCTTCCTTTGTCCTCCCCACCTTTGAGACTGATCCCAATAAGCTCGTCGTCTATACCGATTTTCTCGATTCAGGCTTTGCCGATTACTCCTGGGGTTCACCCTTAACCTTAGATACCTCTATCTCAACCAACCTGACTAGCGGTTCAGGTATTAACTTAAATACTTCGCGCCGCCTCGATCCCTCAATCTACAAAACACTCCATTTAACAGTGAGTGCAAATACACCTGAATCGCTCACCCTTAGATTTAAATCATATGATGGGACTCTGTCCAAAACCTACACACTGACTAGTGGCGATAATACGCTCACTACGATAGATTCTGGTCTCACCTCTATCTCCGGCATTATCATCGAAAAATCAGGTGAGAACCCAGATCCAGTTAACCTAAGTCTTGATAACCTCTACTTCCAGAAATAGACCTATAGGCTTGACAAATGTCCCATAGCATGTTATGATTCGCGAGCTTTAACAGGCTCATTGGTTACACACAAATTTCCAAATTTAGAGTACATGTTAAAGCCGGAGGCGAAGGGGCGCCTGTTAAAGTTTGGGCAGTTTAATTACTACCCAAATCTTAGCCCCTTCACCTCCGATCCAAAAAATCGGATTAAGAGTGACTGCTCAAGTAAGCGACTGCGCTTATGTATAGTAGTCCCCTTAAGCACTTTAACAAGCTAGAAACACGCAACCTTTCAAAAACAGGTATGCAGAGTTTCCAGAAAGCAGATAACACTACCTTTGTTGTCTATTTTCCCGGAGACTCTGCAAAGTTCCCATCCCCCAACCCCCCAATTTTTTCAACCCTCTGTCTATGAAAGGACAATCTCGTGAAACCTATTACGTACATCTTTGCCGCAATTGGCGCTTTCGCCATTCTGTTCTTCTGCGCAGTCACATCACTTGTCGCTGTGTACTACGGTAATCAGATCAAGGACTCGATCAAACTCGTGTGGTATGGACTTCATCTGCCGATTGAAATCAAATCTGCAAACGCACCTACCAAAGAGAACTATGAAGACGAATCCAGCGACACCACTACCTATGACCTTGATCCCACCTTCCACGCTTTCACCTACCTCCCGGAAGGAGCCTGTGTCTTCACTGGCGGCGTCACCAAACCTTGGTCTAACGGACCCGCAAACCTGAATTATGCTGGCATCATCAACCAGAGCACACAGGAAAGCGGCTTCTCCATGCAGGCGTACCTCGAACATTGGACCGATCGCAACGTTGTTGTTGACTACGAATATCCGAAGGGAAAAGTCGAAGCTGGCAATGATGGTGGCATTCAACTGGAAGTTTGTAACATTAGCGGACAGTTGTACGTCTTCATGCCCGATCGCACTGGCGAATCAAAAGTTCCATTCCATCAAGTTTCGTTCACCCAATTAGTCGGTAAAGAACTCCTCGTTTGCAAAAACGATACCGGCAAACCTGGTGACTGGAATGGATACTGTGACGAGCCGTTCACATATGTCATCGGTATCCCGATTGAAGACTTCGTCATCCCAGGTGACTTGATCTTCGCATGGTCCGAGATGGAGGATGTCCTCTATGATCTGCCTGGCAATTACCGCCTCCCCGCATACGGCGAGATGCTTTCTTTTTGGGTCATCCCCAAGTAGCATATTGCCTGCCAGGCCAAACAATCCCGACATCAGCGTCACACTTCTTCCGCAGAATTCCTGCAGAGTCTCCTTGCGGAGAAGTGTGACCTGGTTTGGGTCAGCGTGTTTCTAGCTATTGTTTGCAAGTATACAAAATAGTTTTGTATTCTTACAAACAATGAAGTTAATAAAAAATATCCTCCAGCTCATTCTGCTCCCCCTAATCACTGCTGGGGTGTTTTTCTTATGGTCATACCCTAGGATCACCTCTGACTACAACTTTAATAGTGACGAGCTGATTTATCTTGAACGTACTAAATATGCTGACGCCTACTTTTCTGGTGATTTTGACAACAAAATCTGGTCCGAATGGGGCGCCTACGACCAGCCTCAGCTCACCAACTACCTCTACTCCCTGGTGCCCGGCGACCGCTCAGTCCTAAATGCCAGCAACTCTCCGTGTACAACCAAAGACGCTTCTAGTTTCTATAACAGTTGGGGTTGTCTCGACGGCCCACCAATAAGTACCTGGGATCAGTCGCTAGATGGTGTTAAAAGTCTTGTGGTAAATGCGCGCACTCTCGCACTCTTAGTCTCTAGTCTCGCCCTCGCCACCACCTACTACCTCGGCTACATTGTCGCCGGTCCTGTAGCGGGCATCCTTGCCAGTCTCTATCTTGGTTACTACTCCTTCTTCCGCAACCTCTCTACCATGATCATGATGGACCAGTTACTCTTGATCTTCCTAAACCTCCAAGCAATTTTATTCATAGCCATTAATCGGCAGGCTAAATACATCAAATCATTAAGCCTTGTCCTTGGTCTGGTTACTGGCCTCGCACTAAGCACCAAGTTCTCCGCTGCCATCCCCACCCTCCTAATCTATACCTACCTTGGCTACATTCACTTCCTCCCAGCTCTTGCTTCGATAGTCCTAGCAAGCTCTGTCTTTTTTGCCCTGCACCCCAATCTCTGGATCAATCCACTAGAGAGTATGCTAAAAATGTTAACTTGGCGCACCACTCAGCTAGAAAGTGTTCCCATCTCCTATCAAACTACCTCAATTCTTGATTCGACAAACTATGCGCTAACCGAGCTCTTTAGCTCATATCTCAGTACTGACACCATTCGCCACGCTATTCCCCTGGCACTAGTCTTTGTGGTCTCTCTCTATGCCAGCTACAAATATAGTAAAAAGTTTTCCCTCTTTACCTTGTTTAATCTCTTATCTCTATTTCTAATCATCCCAGTTAAATGGAATCGCTATCTCCTACCCGTTGTCCCCCTCATTGCCGTAAGTCTAGCCACCCTCCCCACCTACGCTCTCAGCCAGCTTAGAGCTCTCAAGCAGCGTATAGGAACTCTTAAACCATATCTCTATGGTGCGGCTGCAGCTACAGCTTTCCTTTCACTTATCTTCCTAGCTCCCAACCTCCCTAGCCTCACCATCTTGACCCTAGTTATTACGCTTGCCTTATCTCTCCAAGGTTATTTTGTAACGAGAGCTATGCTCCACACAGTAGGTAAACCTAAGCAAATGTTCCCTTCTCATCCTCCCAAGTTAAAATTTAGCTTACTCATTCCTGCCAAAGATGAAGCGGTAGTGATAGGCAGAACTATAAGCAATTTGGCTAACCTAAACTACCCCAAAGATCTTTATGAATTAATAGTTATTACTCCAGCAAATGATGAGCCTACACTACGTGAAATCGAACATGCTAGAGCAAATAATCCAGACTTAAACCTTACAGTTATCCCAATAGATGGCCTCGCTCACAGCAAATCATATTCACTCAACGTAGGTCTCTCTTTTGCCAAAAACGATATTGTTTCCATCTTTGATGCTGAGGATGAAGTCAACCCCAACTTACTCAAAAAAGTAAACGACTACTGGCTAACTCACCCCACTACTCATGCGGTCCAAGCTCCAGTTCATCTGGTCAATGTAAATAGCTCGTGGTTCTCTGCCCTAAACTCGATTGAGTACTACTACTGGTTTGCTTCAGTCCTACCGTTCCTATCCGTACAAAATACGATTCCACTCGGCGGCAACACTGTCTTTATCCACAAGTCAGCGCTCAAAAGTATAGGAGGTTATGATGAGACCTGTCTCACCGAAGACGCCGATATTGGCATCCGCTTAAGCAGTTACCGCGCCAGTATTGGTATTCTCGAGGATCCAGCGCTCGCCACTCTCGAAGAGACACCAGTCGACGAGCTAGGCCTTATCAAGCAGCGCGCGCGCTGGGACCAGGGCTATCTCCAGGTGCTAGCTAAACAAAACTGGCGCAGACTTGGTGCTAAACAACAACTACTCACTATCTACATTCTTACCCAGCCCTTATTCAGACATCTCAGCTTTCTCAACATGGTCTTTGCCCCACTCCTAGCAACGAGCGGACAGATCCCTCTCTGGGTTGCCTTAATCTCCTTTATTCCTGCGTATTTTCTATTCTTGCAGCTCGGTCTCTATCAGCTTGGCTTAATCGAGCTCTGCACTCTCCACAACCTCAAGCTTAGCGCATGGCGTAGACTTACCCTGATTTTTTATTTTCTTCCCTATCAAGCCCTCCTTTTCTTAGCTACCACACGCGCGCTCTACAAACTCGCAGCTGGTAATTACAATTGGGATAAAACCACCCACCACAACGCCCACCGCGAAGCCTTGCTATACTAGAGGCATGAAAAGATTTCTCTTACCACTCTTGGTTTTTTTGGCTTCGTTTGCTCTTACGCTCTACAATCTTAATAATTTCCCAAAATTTATTGGAGACGAAGGTATCTACGTCTCCCAAGCTTACAGCCTAACTACACTCGGCGAGCTCGGTCCCTACACTTATTGGTACGATCACTCTCCTCTTGGTTGGCTCCAGATAGGCGTGTGGCAAAGACTCGTTGGCGCTACAAGCTTCTGGGGTAGTAGCATTTTAACTTCCAGAGTTTTAATGGCTCTGATCCTCTCTACCACCACCACCCTCCTATATGCGCTTGCAAGTCGTGTATCACGCTCACGCCTAATTGGTCTCCTTGCGGTCGTAATTTACGGCTTAAGCGCGCTAACACAGACCTTTGGGCGGATGGTCCTGCTCGACAATCTTGCCATTTTTTGGCTTCTGTTGAGCCTTAACTTACTCATCTACTACCCAGATAAACTTAAGCTAACTATTTTTTCGGCTGCTAGTTTTGCAGTAGCCATCCTTACCAAAGAATCATTTCTCTTTTTTATCCCCCCGTATTTCCTCCTTCTTAACCACCTAACTCGCTCTCTCCGAACCCGTCGCTACAGCCTCCTTACCTCAACTATTACACTTGTCTTTATCCTCAGCTTCTTCCCTCTCTTAGCTCTTCTCAAAAATGAGCTTCTCCCCAAAGCTGAGCAGGTCTCCCTACTAGAAACTATTCTTTTTCAACTTAATCGGGGTTCCCAAGTGCCGTTTTATCAAGCAGGTTCGCATTTTCGCGAAATGCTCTCTGTCTGGCTTAAGATCGATCCAATCCTTTTCTTTGGTGGTGCCTCCTCACTCATTTTTATATTCCTTAGACCATCTACCCGTTATCTCGCTTTCTTTAGTATTTTTTATCTCTTCTTCTTAATTCGTGGTGGCCAAATCTACGATTTCTATATAATCCCCCTCCTTCCCTTTCTAGCGCTCAATCTAGCACTAGCCGTACATAACTCCTCTAAAAAATTCAGAAATCTCTTCTGTGGCCTCGCGCTTGCAAGCTATATTTTTTATGTCATACTCGGAGCTAGTTACCCCTGGAGCAGTCAAGCAACATACAATCAGCTAGAAGCAATCAATTACCTCAAGACAACTACTACAGAAGCCACCATCGCTGCGCCTGATTATGCCTATCTAGATGTCAAAATACACAACCCGAATACGAATATTCATTGGTATAAAAAGTTAGATTCTGATCCAGCTATCAATACTACTAAACCTGATCTGGCTTTGATCGATGATCAATTTAAAAGAGAACTAGCAAGCAACGATTTGCCCAATCTACAATCAAACTTAGCTGATTTTACTCAGATCAAAGAGTTTGGCACTCCCCTAGCGCCAGGACTTAATCCTCCACCCTATACACAAGAATACCTTACCCTAACTTCAGCCATTAAAGAAACAGGCAACACTCCCTATCAGCTAATCACTAGCTATTCATCAGCAATTAGTAGTCCTGATAAGGACTATACAGCCATTCTGATTAATCATCGTGATTTTACTAACTCCACAGATCTCCAAAATATAGTAAGTACAATCAAAACCAATCTAAATACACCACTCATCCTAATTACCCAGGACAGCGAAGGCAGTAACGACATTCCTTGGATTAACACCAATAGTCGCAGCTTCTTCAAATCCAGTGAAGAAGCAAAAGTGGCAACCGAAAAAAAGGCAGTGGCTTTAAAACAGCTCGGGATAAAAGGAGCTATCATCGCAACCAGCTACAACGACGATGGGCTCTTGCAAACAATCGTCGACGCCACAACCCCACACCTTATACCTTTTGTTCGCTTTGATGGTCAGAATATCCCAGAAGAAAAGGTTAATCTGGTTGTTACCAACCCCACTGATCTCAACAAAATTAAAGCAACCAACTATCAAGGAAAGCTGTACTTACTAAACTAGATAATAGTTATTAACCTATTACCCTAAAATGTAGGATTTGTAGGTTAACTTGTAGAGCCCAGTTGCAACCAGGGCTGCTAAAGCAAAACTACCAAGTAATTTAACGATCTCGTTATCACTTGCGCCTGTTTCAACCACTTCGTGAGTTACAGTAGTTGTAGTAGTCGTGGTTTCACCACAGGTCTCGCCCCCACCATAAACAGAAGAACAGGTTCTGACTGTTTCTGCATTCACTGTAGAAGTAGATAGTACTATTAATGTGGCGATCACGATTAGTTTTTTCATATGGGGCGGATCATACCACCCTATAATCATTTTGTCAACCCTATATCTATTTCTCTTGGGATTACTCTACCAGATCTGCATACACAAATATCCTAATCGGTGAGACCAAGAACTTGCACGTATATAGTATGAGATCACTCTGGTAGTCCGTGATCTCCGTCCCCTCCTCTACTTTGGTGATTTTATACGTGTAACGATGCTGGTTCCAGGTCAAGATCACGCTCTCTCCCACCTTAACATCTGGGAGTTTGTAAAAGGAGTTCTTTTCTCGGTAGGACTGTGTCCAGTCTACGTACCCAAACCTATGGGCGGCTAGGATTATTGGCCGCTTACCTCCTGACTCTGGAGTAGCGAACTCCGGCACCCGCCAAACCCCTTTCCGCAGGGCTTCTTCATAGGCAGATGATGACGCTTCCCATACAGTAGTATCTATACCGAGGGTCGGTACCGCCATGTATTGACCCTCTGGCAGGCTCGGATCTCTGGTAATACTAGGCTTTGGTTCATCCTGCACCACAACTGGTTCTTGCTTGATAAACACTACCTCACTCTCTTCTCCAGTCTTGGCGAGCGCAGTCGAAAGCAGCTTGGTAGTACTCGGTACAACTGTGTAATAAAGATAAAGAAAAACCGGGTACGATGATAGGATGGCAAAAATTCCCCAGAGTCCGATTGCCATCCCAGCAAAAACTAGCGCCAAGGTTGAAGGTCCACGTTTATAAATTATTTGATACCTCTTCTCACGTCGACGCTTCCAAGTCGAAAAATACTCCATGTCCCTATTCTAAATCAGTTTTAGTAAAAAACGCACTCTAGGCAATTTTGTATTTGCTTAATACTTTAACAATCCTGGCATGCACTTCTTCAATTGAAAGTAGTTTCCCCCTAGAATCTACACACTTAATCACTTCCCAATGCTTATATTTCTTTGAGAGTTCTAGATAGAGGTTCAAAACCTCTTTTTGATACGCCACATTTGCCTCATTAATATCCTTCTTTTTCCCTTTTGTATATTCTCTCTTCGCTTTTTGCTCAATTAGTTTCTGCGATATCTCCACGGGTACGTAGAGGAAGATCACCACATCCTCTTTAGGTAGCTTATGCTCCTTATACTCCATGTCGTATAACCACTGGAGGAATTCTGGACGTTTATCCTTTTCTATTCTCGCCGTCTGAAAAGCCATCGAGCTAGTCGTGTAACGATTCGCTACTACAGTATTCCCCTCTTCGAGCCAATCCACTATCTCATCTCTGGCAGTAAGTCTGTCCATTGCATAAAAAAGCGAGGTTAAGTAAGGACTAGATGATTCCAAACTCCCAAACTCTCCCGAGAGGTAGCGTCCCACCATCTGACCATGAAATGAGGTGTAGTAACGAGGAAAATCAATATACTTGTTCTTAATCTTTTTACCATCTAAATATTTGAGTAGTAACTCAGTCTGTGTCCCCTTTCCACTCCCATCAGTTCCATCGATAACTATCAACTTCCCTTTGCGTCGCTCCATCGAATCAAAGTATTCTAAATTCTTTTTTAGCACTGTCCGAATATTTCCTTTACTATAGTGGGCAACATACAACTCAGGGTGCCCTTCGATCATCATTGGTAGCGGCATTGATGCATCTTTATAGTACAGAGCTAAAACAGGCTTGCCATGATTAAGTGCATATTCAATCAAAAACGCAGTTCCCCATGAGGGTGACGTTACGTCAGCAATCATTACATCACTCTTATCTAGTCTTTCCGTCTCTCTTTTAAAGAGTTCGCGTGGCACATACTGCTTTTGCCATTCCCCTTTAGTAAGATCAGGATCTAGAACATGCTTGGAAGTAATGACATGGCCAAGCTGCTCAATCTGCTTGGCAATATCTTGATAGACTGGCAACATTTCCCTATCCAAGCTAATTGAAACACCAAAATATACCTTCATATCTCAAATCTCCGCCACAACATAATAAGCAGTATACACACCACCTCCAGTCCGTTCAACGATATCACTATGAATCTCAACAGATCGATATTCGCATTCTTCTATAAGGTTTTTACGATAATCATCCTCCCAACCAAAGTAAGGTTTGTGGACATTAAACACCACCCTCCCTCCCGGCTTTAGACATTGCTTAACATTTTTAAAAACTGCCGTTCGATCTTTTTCCAAAAGCCAATAATCAACAAAAGATAGCATTACGTAATCAAACCCTGCGCTATCTGCTGGCAACTTGATTTCCTCGATACGCCCCAGGCTGGCCAACTCACCTTTCGACGTAGCAATCGACACCATCTCCGGACTCGCATCAACTCCAAGCATATTAATGGATCTATCCTGCGGCCTCCTTTCGTACGCTAGACCTGTTCCGCAACCTGCATCAAGCACTGATATGTTATCTCCAGGCATCAACTCAAAGAGACGTTTGAACACCGCATCCTTAATTTTCATGTCAGAGCTTTGTTCATATTGCTCAGCAAAATATTTATAGAACAGATTACGGTATTCAGATTGATTAACAAAGGTCGGCAGTAAAAATCGATCAAAGACTTTTCTAAGTGTTAATTCACCCAATTCAATATACTCTGGAAACTTTGGGATAGGTTGATCAAACTCCATTGCAAACGGAATCCCAGTTTTTCTAAAAAATTTCTCCCATGGTTTGTAAAGCAACATTGTTGTAAACGCCAAATTAATCTCATCAACTTCTTTCGAGCTATATTCCCTATGTTCGCCAATTCCGATTTCAGCAGCAAGCATCCACGGCTCCATATCCCTCATCTTCTCAAGTAAAAACTTATATCCCTCAACATCATAGTTAAAGTCTTTAGTACTAATTTCCTCCTTTAACCCGAGACGCTCCATAGCATGTGTGTTCGTAAAGGAAAATTGGTAAGGTACCCACAAGTGACTAACCAAGGCAGGACTTATCAATTCAAGTGAAAGTTTAAGTGCATGACGAGTTTCATTATCCATTTCCAACTGCCCAACTTTGTCATACCACTGATCTACTGCCGCAACTAGATGTGGACAAATATTAGCCATAAAAAAATCAGGATGCTGTATCCCATCACGAAAATACATCCCAATCAGCATCTGTGGCACTATGCTCGACATCCTCGGTAGATACGAAGCACTATTCTCGCTACTTGAAACAATATTCCCCACTTTTCACCTAATCTGGGCAGACTTAAAACTATTGAGGCAAATTATATACTTTTTACTAATGAACGAATGTTACGCTGGGTCTTGATGATACGCCTCTCCTCTAGCGATAGCCTCTTCTGCCCTCTGTAGCTCGGTTCCAACATACATCGCATGCCCAGGATCCTTTACATAACCCCAATCAGTTATTTGCCAAGCAACCTCCTGCGCTGTACGACCTTCAAACATCTTAAGAGCAGGTCCTCCTCCAGGTTCATATAGTGTACATCTGATGAGCTTAACCGCCTCTTTAGGCATTCTCTTCAATTCGACCAACACTGCCATCGACACAGCCTGCTTTTCATACCTCGCCTTCCAACCTTCCCATACCTGAGCATCAACTCGATCAATTACTTCTATAACAAAGTTTGCGCGTCGATCAAAGTCAAAGTGAACGGCAGGGGTGTATCCCAGCTCCTTTTCGTAGTGATCCATAAGCAGGTTTTCAACCAGTGAGAAGTCATCTCCATACATATGTGCGGAGTGAGTAATCATGGTGAGTGCCCCCATCGGCATCTCCGCAGAGTCTGCAATATCTTTCTGTAGTTTTCTAAGCGCAAAGGTGTTACGTGGCCACCCGTGTACCATGTCTTGTGAGCGAAAATGTGCAGTTAAAAAGAATTTATTATCTTGTACACTACCCAAAATCATTACCAAGCATGGTGTATCTCCATTACTCGCCCGGCTCCAATCGAGCTTGGGATCTGTCGTAATCGCAAGCATTTTTTTACTATCTGGGCGCTCCTTAAGGAGTTGCTTCATCATCGCAATTTGGTCTACCCCAAAATGTTGTCTCATCCGTCGACCATAGTTGTAGGCCACCCCTGGTACCTCTCGATCAGTCATGATCTCAGCATAATAGGCCTCTAGCTCACCTCGCTCAAAAGGTAGATATGGTGGGAAATATACTTGTGTCGGGTCCTCTTCTTCAATAACTGCAGTTAGATTAAGAATCTCTTTAAGTTCATTGTTCTTGCTATAGCGCGTGTGCTTCGGGCGTCCATATTTATAAATCTCATTCAGTAGCTTGAGCCAGGTCGCAGCGACCGTTTTCCCGTGCACATAAAAGCCAGTTTGCTCAGATGGCAAAACCTCAACTTTTGGTTCAGTCTTAGGAAACTCGCGAATCTCTGTACTAAATGGCTCTTTCTTTACTTTTGATAATTCATCGAGCTTGGCAATGAGTTCATTTTTGTTACGACCTCTTAAATCAACAACCTCAATTTTTTCTCTAAATTCAGCCACAACTGAGTCAGGAATTTCTGGCTCGATTTCTCCTCTACCCTTGATAATCCGCCGATTCTCATCAATCCCATTTTTCATAAACATGAGGAGTGAATGGCCAGAAAGTGACATCTCGCTCCCCCATATTACGATTGTGCGGATGTTTGGGTTAGCCATGACGTTGCGGATCATGGCATTGATACCTTGAGCACTATACAAATTACCAATCAAGTTGTAGGGTAGGTCAGCCACTATTTTTTCTACTATTTCACGTTCAGTCCAGAGGGTGCATATACCTATGTGACTGTATGGATCTTTTACTTTGAGTATCGCATTATAAAGTTTGGGCCACCCTTCAATCGGTTTAGTTGATTTCATTACTCGATGATAACAAAGCTGAAGATCAAGCAGCAAGAGATCAATTCGACTCAATATCTTGTATAATCCGGGCAATGGTTAACTGTGGAGCCCTTGAAACCTGCAAATTAGTTAGAGCTTTCTACGCAAGTAAAGAGCGTGAAATCCCTTTTATACTAGTTCGTCGTCTTGAGATGATTAAAGAAGTTGACGCTGATCTCTCTCTAGTCCATGCCTGCATCAAGGCTAACGGATCAAATTGCTACCTTGCAACTAGGTCAAATCAAGGATACGACAAGAACTTGGAACCTCTGCTCAAGTCGCTCCAGCCCTAACCACACACTGCAAACCCACATGAGTAGCATTTCTTGCATCCTTCTTCCTTGGCCAGCTTGCCTCCGCAGTTAGGACACTCCATCCCCAGCTCGTTGCTTTTTAGCGATACTTTTATAACTTTTGACTTGTCACTTTTGACTTCAGTATTGGCACTGCCGACATTGAGCACTTGCCCTTCTCTACTCCCATCTCTATATACCGTAATTCCTTTACAATTTAACTCATCTGCTTGGTAAAACACTTTAATTACGTCTTCGACAGTTGCCGAACTCGGCAAATTTATAGTTTTAGACACAGCATTGTCAGTGTACTTTTGAAAGGCAGCGAGCATCGCTACATGATCTTCTGCAGTCAAGTCCATTGCCGTCACATAAGTCTCTCTTATTTCCTTGGGAATGCGCTCAATATGCTGAATACTCCCACTCCTCGCAATCTCATCCATCAGCTCGCTGCTATAGAGTCCATTCACATGTTTAATTGCCCGGACCAAATCCGCATTTACTTCTGGCAGAGTGTATTGGCCCATACTTTTTCTAAAGTAAGCTAGAGCAAAATGCGGCTCGATTCCGCCCGATGCATTAGTCATCATGCTAATAGTCCCAGTCGGAGCTATAGTTGTAACAGTCGCATTGCGGAAATGCTTATATCCCCTCTTTTGCCAGAGCGACCCTTTAAAATTGGGGAAGTTCCCCTTTTCCTTGCCCAGTAACGATGAAGTTTCCCAACCGACTTTTTGCACAAACTTCATCAATTTCTCAGCTAAATCTAGGGCCTCTTTTGAACTATATGGAATATGAAGTTTAACTAGCATATCTGCCCAACCCATTACTCCTAATCCGATTTTTCTATTCCCTCGCACCACCTCAGATACTTTCTCTAGAGGATATTCGCATACTGAGACCACATCATCGAGCATTCGAACAGCCAACATCACAGTCTCCTCTAACTTATCCCAATCTACTTTTGAATCGCCGTTACTACCTATTACATGCACAGCCAGGTTGATACTCCCTAGGTTACACGCTTCGTAAGAGAGAAGTGGCTGCTCTCCGCATAGATTCACTGTCTCTAGTACACCAACATGAGGGGTCGGGTTATATTTATTAATCTCATCAACAAAGATTAGTCCAGGGTCACCATTTTTCCAGGCCATCCTAGCTGCCTCTTCGAGTATCCCTCTCGCTGACACCCTAGCAGTCACTTGACCTGTCCTCGGGTTAATCAGTTCCCACTCTGCGTTGTTCTTAGCTGCCTCCATAAACTTGTGGGTCACAGCGAGTGAATAGTTGATATGAGGCAAGTTAGATCCCGACTCTTTGCAGTGGATAAAATCTATTACATCGGGGTGAGAGACTGGTAGTGTTACCATATTCCCACTTCGCCGCTTCCCTGCCTGCAAATAAATGTCTGATGCGTCGTTAACGAGCTGCATTAGGGCTACCGGCCCACACGCTGCTCCCGAGGTCGTACTGACTTTATCGTCTTTTGGTCTGATGTGACCAAAGGTAAAGCCTACACCACCCCCATATTTTTTTAGAATAGAAGATTCTTTTAGTGATTCAAAAATTCCCTCTATATCATCAGGCATCGGCATCACAAAACAGTTAGCGAGTTGATTATTTGGGGTTCCTGAGTTCGCGAGCGTTCTTCCCCCCGGCATAAATCGCAGTTCACGCATAAGCGATTCAAACTCAGCTTGCCACTTTTTGCGACTATTTGGTCGCTCCGCACTAGCTAAAAACTTGGCTGTTCGGGCAAACATCTCTCCTACTGTCTCAGCTACCTCGCCACTCTCGTCTTTTCTGATATATTTTTCTTTGGCGACAGTAAGCGCATTTAGGGTCAGACCTACTTCGTCATGAACTCCTAGTGCGTGCTTAGCTGACTCTACTTGTCTTTTTTTCTCTCTGTTTAAGATATAAGCTTTGGCTGTTTTGTAGTGTGATTTTTCGAGGAGTACTCTCTCGACCATATCCCCTATCTCTGCGCTAGTTACCTGGGATAGTCGGCCATATTGTTTCTTGAGTCGTGCAAGAACCTCTGCTCCTAGTTCATCAGCCAAGGTCTTGTCTGTTCCACCTACATCTTGCGCAGCCAAAAATATCGAGTCTGAGATCTTGTCCGTATCCAATATCTGCTCTCTCTCGTTACGCTTTAAAACGACTAGCTTACTACCTTTTCCTAGTACCTTTTTGCTTTTCATTGTCTCTCCATCCTACCGGACAGAGTCGCATAAGTGCAATAATACAAAGTAGAACAGCTAAGCCTCAGCAACCACTGGCTTTGTTGGCAATTTCCACGCCGCCCAGGTACAGGTTGGATATTTCTCGCACCCATAAAACTTCCCCTTCCGACTCTTCTTAATGACTACTCTCCCTCCACACGTCGGACAAAGATTTGCTCCTGCATACTCGACATACTGTGCCTTATAATCACACTCCGGATACCTATTGCAAGATAAAAATTTACCAAACTTTCCCGTTCGTATTATCACTTCTCCTTCACTACATTTGGGACATTTTTCACCTGTCGATTCAACCTGGACCTTTACCCTTTCACCTTTTTCTTCAACTAGCTTTACAGTCTCATTCATCGGCGTCCAAAATGACCTTACTACATCAACCCACTTCTTCTTCCCATCAGCAACAGCATCTAGATCTGACTCCATCCTGGCCGTAAACTCATAGGCCATCACGTTCTCAAAGTTGGCAGTCAAAAACTCAACGACAGCAATTCCGACAGCAGTCGGGTGGAATCGCTTTTCTTCTTTCGTAACATAACCTCTATCCTGTATCGTACTAATAATCGCCGCATATGTACTAGGACGGCCTATCCCCCTCTTTTCTAGTTCTTTGATTAATCCTGCCTCGCTATAACGAGCTGGTGGCTGGGTAAACTTTTGGGTTGATTCGACTTTGATTAGCGGTAGTACGTCACCACTGGTTACTTGAGGCAAAAATACATCGTCTGCACTCTTACCTAATCGCATATATCCGTCAAAGATCATTCGCTTGCCATCGGCTTTTAGCTCGTACTTACCAGTTCCAACTAGGATTGTCGTTTTATCAAACCTGGCATCCTGCATTTGACACTGCAAAAATCTAGATCGGATCAGCTCGTACAGTTTTTTGTCCCTACCCTCTAGCTCGACATTCGCAGTTAGATTCGTCGGTCTTATTGCCTCGTGCGCCTCTTGGGCACTCGCTGCCTTAGTTTTATATACTCTTGGCGCAGGTGGCAGATACTCAGGACCATAAGTATTCTCTATATACTCTCGAGCAGCACTCACCGCTTCGGCAGCCAGATTATAAGAGTCGGTGCGATGGTATGTGATCAGACCTCGCTCATATAGAGACTGGGCGATCTGCATCGTCTGCTTGGCTGAATATCCAAACATATTAGATCCAGCACGCTGTAGTAGTGAGGTAGTAAACGGCGGTTGGGGGGAGCTTTTTTGCTCTTCATTACTCACCCCGAGGACCGTATATGTCCCCTCCTCCAGATCCTTTACTACTACACTCGCTAGGTCGCCATTATCAATTTTTGCAGTTTTACCATCGATCTTTACCAACTCTACTTTTAAAGCCTCCTCTTGTGCCGCCTTGAGATTTGCAAATATCTCCCAATACTCATCCGGCTTAAATGCTGTAATTTCTTTTTCTTTATCTACTATTAGCCTAACTGATACCGATTGCACGCGTCCAGCCGATAACCCTCGCCTCACCTTTTTCCAAAGCACGGGTGAGAGTGTATAGCCCACGAGCCTATCCAGCACTCTCCTAGCCTGCTGCGCATTGACCAGATCCATGTTAACCACACCAGGGTGGTTTAGAGCTTCGAGTATCGCTGTCTTGGTGATTTCGTGAAATGTTACTCGTTTAAATCTCGATTCTTCTCCCTTACCACTTTTTTCACCTAGCAAAAACTGTACATGATAAGAGATGGCCTCTCCCTCACGGTCGGGGTCAGTCGCCAGATAGATGATATTGGCTTTTTTGGCTAGAGCCTTAAGCTCTGCGACTCGCTTCTTTTTAGATGATAGTACCTGATAATTTGGCTCAAAATCATGATCGACGTCGATTGCTAGTCCACCACCTTTTTCTGGTAGATCTCGGATATGCCCCATCGAAGCTTCGATCGCATACTCACGCCCCAAGAAGCGAGATAATGTCTTTGCTTTGGTTGGTGACTCAACAATTACTAAATCCATATGTGATTAAAATACGCGCTTATGCCAGGCGTGTCAACAAATCTACAACTACTTCCTCAACTACCTTGCCTACTATTAACTTCTCCTCTCCCTCAAAATCTTGCAAGCTATACACTACTCCTGGTACTCCTTTATTCCCCCTTACTTCGCGGTTCTCTACACCTACGCGTACGTTCCAGTATAGGTTAGTCCCGAGTGTTTGCTCCACCGATAGCAGTCCATTGTGAACTTTAGGCGCTTTACCATGCTGGATTTTGTAACTACCTAGTGGGATATCCAGATCATCATGAATAATATAGATATCTTCGTTCTTTATCTTGTAAAAGCGGGCAATGGCAGCAACAGCTTTACCGCTTTCGTTCATAAAGGTGGTTGGCTTAACGAAAATATACTCAGCACTGCGTGATGTCTCAGCAAAAAACTTACTTTCAACTTTAAACTTTTCACCTTTTACTTGCTCGACTATTTTGTCGACCACAACAAACCCAATATTATGTCGGTTATTCTTATACTTATCGCCCGGATTACCGAGTCCTACAACTAATTTCATAGTTATATGATACCTTATCGAGCCAAAATGGTGCAGGCTTAACCCGTCATCTAGAGCGTGAGCGATTAGGTGCAGATGCGTTTCACATCCAAAAAAGTTTACGCAGGCCGACGGGCCGAGTTAGAGGCGGCTGACCAGCAGGTCAAAACGCCGTCTTTTTTGAGTGAAATGCATCGAACCAGAGTGAATCTCAGTCACTATTCAGTTTGTGTATCAGTTCCTCTGGACTCCCAACAGCTATCCCCCCATTCTCTATTATTTCCACTGTACCCGCATAGGTAGGGTCATCTACTGGCCCAGTAACCACATAAACATCCCGCCCTAGCTCGGCTGCGTGCTTAACTGTATTTTTGACCCCGCTCTTGTGTGGACTACAGGTCACTAAGACAACATTAGATAGCTTGACTAGTAGCTCGTTGCGCACAAAAAACTGTTCTCTAGTTGGCCTGTTCCCCTCTGGATATGCACTCGCTAGTAGTCCACCAGTATCAAGTATTTGCTGCTTCAACCCTATATTCTCAGGTGGATAACAATAATCTAGACCGTGCGCGAGCACTGCTATGGTCTTACCACCAAGCTTTATGGCAGTTCTATGCGCTATCGCATCTACTCCGATAGCTAATCCTGACACTATGCAGTACCCTCTAGCCACCAGTTCAGTTACAAACTGCTCCGTCACCCTCTCGCCATATGGACTTACTGCGCGTGTCCCGACTACCGCGATCCGTGGCATCGACAAACAAGTCTGATCCCCTAGCAAATATACATTCTTATCCATAGCGTTATAATAACACCTGTCCGCCTCTGGCGGAAAACACCCTCCTCTAGAGTGTCTTTCTCAATAGAGGAGGGTGTTCTAGAAACTAAACAGGTGCGCCAGACTCGCCCGGTGAATCCTTTACTACTGATTCAATTAGTGGAAGTAATGCAGCTGCACGCTTCTCAAATAATTCTTTTCTGGCATTTCTTACTTCAGCAACCAGTGGCAAGATCCCTGCATCTTCGCCACCAAAACCATCTAAAGCATGATCTGCTGGTACTCTAATTCCTTGAGTTGAATATTGTGCTTCTAATTCCATTGCTCTCAATAATCCCATATTTCTCACCTCCTTTCACATTTTACCCCACTTCACCTTACGGTTCCGCTAGGGGTTGTTAGGCCACTTATACCTAACAAAAAACCCGCCTCTTTGGTGCGGGTTTGTGTATTTTTGCTTTTTATTAGCTAGTATCTACACACAACCCAAAGCACCCCAGACGAGGAGGTGTTTAAAGTTAATGGTATAAATACGAGCTTGGCTTTTCATAACTTTTGTTAGTATCCCAAAAACAGAATTTTCTTGCAATATATCAAAATACATCAATTGTCTCGACTCGCTACCCAGTCTACTATCTCCTCCATCACCCCAACATCCTTCAGGGTGTAACCCTGTAGGCTAGCTTTTGCCTGGTCTACATGCCTCTCTATCTCAGATAACAGTTTATCTTTGCCATACATTATCGCAAAACTATGCTTACCTTCTCGACTATCATTGCCTACCGGCTTGCCTGTCTGGCTACTATCTCCCCACTCAGCCAGGTAGTCATCTCGCAGCTGAAATACCCATCCCAGCTCCATCCCATATTTATATAGTTTGTCCATTTTTTCTTGGTTACCTCCTACTAGGGCCGCACCGAGCTGGAGAGGTAACACGCAGCTATACTCGCCAGACTTTAGGGCTAGGATGTTTAGTAGACTACTCTCATCCGCAGACTTTAGTACATCTAGAGTCTGTCCATAGCCTACTCTGGTAAAGTACTTCCCCCATACCTGAATTGCCTTAATCACCTGATCTTGTGAAAGGTTAAGCGATGATAATATCTCCACCCCCCACCCAAAGGTATAGTCACCCGCAAGCACAGCTATACTCTCCCCAATGTGTCTGTCAGGATATCGACTATGGATAGTTGCGACACTGCGTCTAAGATCATCCTGGTCCATAAAATCATCATGGATCAGTAGCCCTAGGTGAAATAGCTCCATCACGACCGCGGCTTTTATTACCTCTTTTAGTCCGCTCTCGCTCCCTCCAGAGAGCTGATACCCGAGGACTGTGAGGAGTCCTCGCATCCGCTTGCCACCCACGGCTAGCTCTCGCATCATCTCTACTACCCTTACTAACTCAGATGAAATCTCCCTAACTTCCTCTAATCTCCGACCCAGTTCTACCTCAATCTCAGCATCAATCCGGGGTTTATAATCGCTAATATGTTGCGTTAATGAGTTCACTCTCCAATTTTACTCTGAAGTTACTTTTTTGTCGCTACAATTGAAAAACCATCATTCTTGCTGTTATGCCAAAGGTTTGGCTGGACAAAATTGCGTTTTACCTGCTCTCTATCTTGAGCCATGTGTAGCGTCACAGCAAAACCTTCCGTTTCACAAGCTTGCACATACGAATCAGCATATCTCTTAGTTGCCTGATCTGTAGTGTTTTCCAAACGAAGTACTCCACCCCTTGAAAGTATTTGAGTTGCACCTCGTAGGAATGAGTTCAAGGTCAAACCTTCCCTAGCACTGTTGAGAACATTCACACAGAGTAGCTCATCAACACTATCAAGTTCTCCTTGTTTAGATAGGTAAGCCAAAAACCCCATCTCATAGTAGCTTGACCCAGGAAACATCATTTGGTAGTCAAATCGTGCTCGCTCAGGAGCTACGAAAACAACAATAGAAGGATTGACTTTTAAAATATAGTCTGTTGAAGGGAAAACCGATGGACCTAGTTCGACAAGTTTTTGTATTGCCATTCAGTTATTATAGGACACATTACACCAAAAGTCTACCCTCTTTCAATACCTCTACCCCATCTATCGTCAGCACACTCCCTGGTGTCCGCATATCTTTTACAATATCCCAGTGGATGCCAGAGTTATTTTCTCCCCCACCCCTTTTGTCTTTATACGCCATCCCGAGCGCCATATGGATAGTCCCACCGATCTTTTCGTCAAAGAGCGTATTTAACATCCCGCGGGTAATACTAAAGTTGGCTCCAATTGCAAACTCCCCTAGGTAGCGTGCCCCAGGATCAGTATCAAGCATCGTAAGCAGTGCCTCTTCGCCTTTTTCGGCTTTGGCATTAATTACTCGTCCATCTTTAAATTCTAGATGTATACCTGATACTTCGTGTCCGTACGCGAGCGTCGGTAACTCAAAATAGACTTCTCCATTTACTCCATCAGTAACAGGAGCGAGGAAACACTCTCCATCCGGGATATTACACTCAGCACTACATGCCTGCGCCAGCCTCCCCTCGATATTTACATACAGATCAGTCTGCCTACCCACTACGTGGATCATCTTCCCCTCATCCATAATTTTTTCGAGTTTCGCTAGTCTCTTTGCCATGGCTTTGTAGTCAACTAGACATGAGTCAAAGTAAAACTTGCGCATTTCGGCTAGGCTCAGCCCCGCTTCTTGAGCCATCGCATCTGTAGGGTAATAAGTCAGGATCCATCTTTTTTTGAGCATGATCTCGGAGTATGGTCGCATTAGCTTGGCCCGACCAGTTAGCTTAGTTGGCTCTATGGTCGAGAGCTCTCTCAGGTTATCATCTGCTACTATACGAACAAAGGCATCTGCCCAGTTATATTTGGCCTTGATGACCTCGTCAGGGACATACGAGAGCTGCCAGTCATTTGCGAGTGCGTAGTAGGTGTAGGCGAGGCCGCTGGTCGCAATCTCAATGAGAGGATATGCCCCGCGATTGAGCACTCCCTCATACACAGCTTTGGCGAGTGGGAGACCCCTCTCATCTGTCACGATCAAAACCTTTTCTTTAGGTTTTACCGAGACCGAGTGGTCGAGCATGATAGTAGCTAATTTAAAATCATTATCAGTCGGAAACATGATAAAAAGTATACCACGGCGACAATTTATAATCTGAACCATTATTTGACACTGTATGTTGCTGGATATACCTGCTTTACTTAGATTACTTCCGAGTCAAAGTCAAAAGCACTGCATCACTGTCATTTAAAACTACTTCGCGGCTATATGTCCCACCCACAACAGTGATCTCAGAGTTGAGGTTGCGTCCAGATAGATAGGTCTCACTCACGCTATACACTCCATCAATCATCCCGATCATCGAGAGTGGTACTACCTCATCATGTGTTCCCTTTTCGTCATAATTGACAGCTAGGATCCGGATCACTTCGCTACTATCTCTCGTAGCAATCGCGGTGACGTAACCACCCTCACCAGACAGGACTAGTCTGTCCCCATTAATCGGAGCGAGCATTTCCCAGGCTTTAAATCTCGGTTTTTTTGCTACTGCTCCATACTTAGGATTGGTGAGCATCCCCCAGCCCCCGTGGAACTGTCCCTTGTCAGCGGGCGCCCCGTCCATGATCTCAAAGGCAAATGCGAGGTCAATATTGGTATCCATGAGTGCTCTGTTAACTGCCAGGTAGTGTGCCGCAGCCCAGCGGCCATCATACGCAGCCCCACGCTCTGGGTTGATCCCCCACTCGGTAATATATAGGTCTTGCGGCCGGGTAATCCGCGTACTCATCATATCCGAGGCAGTCTTGGCATCATCCATAAACTTATCTATCTTGGTGTCGTATCTGTGCCAGGAGAAAAAGTCGATTCTTACATTTTCATCTAATTTGTCATAAAAACCAGTTACCCATGCAGGATAAAAACCAGTCGTTGCGGGTCCCCCGATCTTAAATGGCTTGGCTCCCCGGACTCCGTTAGCTGCATTGGCTGCAGTTGAATAAAGTGTTACATAGTTCTTGCTACCTCCCATCTTCCAGCCACCAAACAGGTCTGGCTCGTTCCAGACTTCGTATATAACGCCGTCTATCCCACCTTTGTAATCGCGACTATACCGACCCACAGTCGCAGCAACTACTGCTCCCCAGTCACTCCAGTTATTGGGAAAGTCGAGGATATCCCCCTTACTAATAGCCGAAGGCATGTAGGAGAGAGCAATAAATGGTTTGGCACCCATTGCCGTAATGTCAGAAACCATATTGTCGAGCTTAGTCCAGTTATAAACCAAGCGGCCATCAGCTCCTCTCGAAACCACGTCATATCCATTTAGGACATGATCTATCCGGACATATCGCACGCCAGTATTTTTGACTATCCCAGTAACTCCATTTAATCTAAAGTCAGCATCCGGCAGTTTTTCATAACCCTGAGCTACCCCGTCCCATACCCGCCTGACCCGCCCATTGGTTTGACTCGCATCAATTACAATATTGGCAGGCGCAAAGCTCGCCCCAGTTAGATATTTCCATGCTTGTTGAGCAAGAGGGATCGTAAATGGCAAAAGTACCAGCAAGATAACTACCAGCAAAATAGTTTTTAGATTCTTTTGAAAATATTTGCGCATTACCCTAACTATGACATATAATCGTGACCTATGTCTAGTATAAAAGCCAATCAACTCAAAGGTGGAATGTTTGTCCTTTTTAAGGACGCACCTCACGAGGTAGTAAAGTGCGAATTTTACTTCCCCGGCAAAGGTAGCGCGTTTGCCCGCACTAGACTAAAAAATGTCAGAACAGGTAGTGTCCAGGATTTTACCTACAAAAGTAGCGAGACAGTCGAAATAGTCGAAGTCGATACCTTAGAGCTCCAGTATCTCTACGGCGACGGCGATACCTTCTATTTTATGAATCCCCGCACTTTTGATCAATTTGAAGTGAAAAAATGGGTCTTTGATGGCAAAGAAAAATACCTCCTAGCCGAAGCCAAGATGTTCTTTAACCAGTACGAGGGCGAAGTTATCGGCGTACGTTTCCCCCCCAAAGTTAATCTCAAGATCACCGAGGCTCAGGATGCAGTAGCCGGAAACACTGTAAACGCCGCCAAAAAACCTGCCATGACCGAAAATGGTTTTGAGGTAATGGTCCCCCTCTTTGTAAAATCTGGTGAGACAGTAATAGTCGATACCGAAACAGGCGAGTACGTATCTAGAGCATGACGTATATCAGTAAATCAGTATATCCGTAAATCCGTATTACTTTTTCTTAAGAGATTGAATAAATTTTGTAAGTAGTTTGACTATATGATCCGCTTGGTCATTAAGCTTCGCAAACATCACTGTATCCATGTACCCCAGATCTAAAGCTAAGTATAATTGACTCCTTACCTCTGCACCAGAGCCTTTTGCTATGTACAAAAACCTAGCAAAGTCGTCTTTACTTCCACGCTCAAACCCTTCAGCGATATTAGAAGATATAGAGACTACTGCTCTTCTAATTTGATCCTTTAACTCAAAATCTCTCCAATCTTTGGTTATCAAATATATTTCTTTACTGAGGTTACGGGACTTTTGCCAAACGAGTAGTTCTTCAAATTTATTTGCAAAATCTACCATGAAACAATAATAGCAAAACACTGATTCACGGATTAACGGCTATACGGCTATACGGATTTACACAGCTTACCGTTCTGCCGTTAATTTGAGCCAGTTATCATTATTGCCAGCGCAGCTCTTAGACTCTACTCTGACTTTCATATAATCAACACCTGAGATAGTCTTAATTGTCCCATTTCTACCACCGTACGTAGTATTAGCTAGTAGCTCATTGCCATCCTTCTTCCAGATGGTGATCCCAAAGCTAGTATTATCGATTAGTTCATATCTAAGTGTCAGTGGACCCGTAATATCTCTAACTTCTGTCGTATAGCTAATCGGACAAATACTAGTCTTAACCAAGGTAAGAGTTAGATGTGAGGTAGTGGTCACTACTTTTTTAGTTGTTGTAGTACTGACTCCTTTTACCACTCCACCTTTAGTAGTCGTAGCACCTTTGGGAGTAGCGGTTGGTGTAGCACTAGGTTTTGCTGTCGCACTAGGTGTAGGAGTTACGCTAGGCATCGGCGTGGCACTGGCGACTGGACTCGCGCTTGGAGTCGGGAATAAACGACCAAATAGTCCGGTCACCCCGCGAAAAGCGAGCAAGCCAGCAACTACTAATACGAGCACAGTAACTAGACCAATCAAAAATTGTTTCATATGTCCTATATTATACGCCATGCTGTCAAATGTTCGTATTGATACACCTAATTTGTTAACAAACAAAGAGCATGCAGACGTCGATTTATTGTGCATTGTAAGTATGAGAATTCAAGAGAAATTAGATGAGCAAGCACCAGCGGTCGAATCTAATTTGTCCTGAAACGAATTTCTCAAAAACAAAAAATCGTAAGTCGAAATGCTATCTTAGTTCTCAAACATCTCCTCTACAGGGAAAAACAGTGTATCTGCGATGCTCGTCGTATCGGCAAATAGTGCGACCAATCGATCCACTCCTACCGCGATACCCCCAGTTTCTGGCATCCCGAGCTTTAGTGCCTCAATAAAGTCAGTATCCATTGGGTACTCTGTCTTACCTAGCTTTTTCCGCTCCAGTAGATCAGCCTTACACCTAACCTCTTGCTCCGCCCAGTCAGTCAGCTCTGAAAAACAGTTCCCTAGCTCATATCCTGCTAGATACACTTCCCACCGCTCCGCAAATCGTGGATCTTTGGCTTTTTTGGCTAGTGCCGCCTGTGACACGGGGAAGTCATACATTATGGTAGGCCCAGTCACCCCGAGCTTTGGCTCTACCTCGTTTGCTATGATCTGGTTCCACATCTCCTCCCAGGTACTCTCATCATCTACCTGATATCCCTTCTTTTTACTTGCTTCTTTTAACTTGTCCCTATCAAGCATTGTCTCAGTATCAATCCCTGCATATTTTTCAAATGCCTCTGCAACACTTATCCTCTCCCACGGAGCCTTTAACGAGTATTCTTTGCCCTGATATGTAATTGCTGACCTGCTGAATTGCTGATTATCTGATTGCACTGCACTCAGGATAAATAACAGAAGGTCTTGAAATTGCTCTGCTACCGTCCAATAATTACCACCAACCGCGTACCACTCGAGGATCGTAAACTCAGGGTTATGCCTACTCGACCTCCCCTCCCCATTACGAAAAGATTTGGTGATAGTAAAAATAGATCCAGACCCTGCCGACAAGAGTTTTTTTAGAGCAAACTCGGGGCTCGATGGCAAAAAACCATCCCATTTATTGCCATGATCATCTGATAGCTGTGTTTTAAATACTTCGAGGAATGGCTCTGTCGAGGGCGTGGGTAGTAGGAGTGGTACCTCAGCCTCATGAAATCCACGACCTTTAAAAAAACTCCGAATCGCATCAATCACTTGCTCCCGTACCCAGTACTGACTCCACAACTCAGGATTGTTCTTTAGTTTTTGAAATGTTTTCATCAACTAATTATAGTCCTAATACCTTGGCAGTCCACCATCTAAACTGTTATGTTTGAGAATGTTCTCATGAGAGTCATATCATAGTGCGTGTATTTTGAGTCTTTCAACACTTCAGTATATGCTTCTAAAATTAAATTTACATTGTCAGGAAAAATATTCCTTCTGACAATCTTATCTGATACAAGATGTGGCAAGTCTTTCTCCAAAAATGCCTCGAGAGCAATTAAGGCAATATTTGATGGTGCTATATCTTCAAACTGTCTAACATTTCTGTAATTCTGACTAGCATCTAAGCTACCTAGTGTAAGGTACGATGCGAGCAGGAACGTTCTCACTGCCTCGGCATCATTTGGTCTGACGACTGAGACGTTATCTTGCCCATACCTCTGACTTAGTTCCTGGTATTTTGGTTGGAACGTATATGACTTCAATGCAGAACCTACATAACCATGTTCCCCGTTACTATTACTCTGAAAAATCACAGGGAGTGGCGCCACTCTCTTTACTCCTATTTTTTCACCACGAGGCCCATTTGGTATAAAAGTCAACTTGTGAATTTCTAGACTCGCTTGCATATTTTTCCTCCACTAATTAACTACCCCATAGTCTACATAGTAAAAATAAGATTTCCTGACATTTTTTGACACCAGGTGTATACTATGGGACATATGAAAATAGTTTGGGAATGGTCATTAAAACACGAAGCCGAACGGATACTCGAGATGTCACTCAAGATAAAGAGTGGCTTCTACCATCTCC